>Ga0197142_1000644_pt1 | contig 32223 bp, 18 predicted proteins | sample GBS60_MetaG_FD_148614 | JGI IMG/M metagenome (GOLD analysis project Ga0197142, IMG submission 148614) | Sediment microbial communities from Great Boiling Springs, Gerlach, Nevada, United States - GBS 60_MetaG | ecosystem: Environmental > Aquatic > Thermal springs > Hot (42-90C) > Sediment...
CCGACCCCCGCCGAGGTCCGGATGAAGGCCACGGCGGAGGTGCTGGACGGAATCCTCACCGGCCGCGTCAGCGGGCAGAAGGCGGCGATGAGCGGGAAACTCTCCTTCAGCGGGGACGTCCGGACCGCGATGGGGGTCCAGCGGGTCCAGGGGGACCTGATTCGCCTCTATACCGCGGCGCGGGAAGAGGCCGGCGGGGTGGACTTCGCCGCCCTGGCCACCGCGCCGGCCCCGGCGGCCGTCGCCCGGCCTGCGCCTGCACCCGCGCCGATAGGAGAAGACCCGCGCGCGGAGATGGTCCGGGCGATCAACGAACTCTACCAGTTGGGGCTCATCACCGCCACCGGTGGGAACGTGAGCGTGCGGGTGGAGGACCGGGAGGAGTGCTGGATCACCCCCAGTCAACTCTACAAGGGCGATCTCCGGCCCGAACTGATGGTGCGGATAGACCTGGCGGGGAACGTGCTGGACGAGGGCGTCCCGGCGCCGTCGTCGGAGTGGCCGATGCACACGGCCATTTACCGGGCGCGGCCGGAGGTGCGGGCCATTGTGCATGCCCACGCGCCCTACGCGACGATTCTGGCCCTGAGCGGGCTCCCGTTCCTGCCCATTACCACCGAGGCGGCCTTCTTCCGGGAGGTCCCGGTCGTCCCGTTCATCATGCCGGGGACGAAGGAACTGGCGGAGGCGGTGGTGAAGGCGATGGGCCGCAACCCCGTCTGCCTGCTCCAGAACCACGGGGTGGTGGCGGCGGCGACCAGTCTGCGGCGGGCCTGCAACATCCTGGAAGTGGTGGAGCGGACAGCGCAACTCATCTGGGGATGCTACGCGGTGGGGAAGAAGCCGCCAACGCTGCCGAAGGACGTGGTGCGGATGCTGAGGGAGGTGGGGGAGATGATGGCGTGAAACGTGAAACGTGAAACGTAAAACGTAATCAGGGGCGGGTGGCCTGGAGGAGCAGGACGGAATCGGGCCCAATCGGCTGCCATTGGGTTTGGAGGGAGAAGCCCGCATCCCGCCAGGCTGAGAAGGGGTCTTCGGGGGGAAACCGGTCTTGCCCGGTGATGCGGTAGAGGAGGCGCAGGGCGCGGGCGATGGGGTCCTGCCCGCCGGGGACGGCGACGGGCACGATGACGGCCGTCCCGCCCGGGGCCAGCACCCGCGCCGCCTCCCGCGCCGTGGCGGGGTCCAGGATGAACTCCGCGGGGAAGGTGGCGACGACCGCCCGGAACGCGCCGTCGGAGAAGGGGAGGCGCTGGGCCCGGGCCCGCACCAGTCGGGGCGGGAATCCGGCCCGGCGGAGGCGACGGCGGGCCAGTCCGCCCATTTGCGGGGAGAGGTCCAGGCCCACCGGTCGGAGTCCCCGGCGGGCCATGCTCACGAGCAGGTGGCCCGGCCCGTGGGCCAGTTCCAGCACCGGGCCGCCGGGGATGAGGGGAAGGACCGCCGCGCCCCACGCCGTCCACTTCCCCCGGGAGACGACCCAGGCGATGGCGTCGTAGGCCCAGGCGAAGGGGCCATAGAGGAGGCGGAAGAAGAGGCGGAGGGCGCGTGTTGGGTATCGCATATCGCGAATCGCTTATCGCGTATCGCTTATCGCGAATCGCTTATCGTGTATCGCGAATCGCTGGGCTGACTGTTGCGCTTTAACAAATTGTTCCGACAATAGCCGAAGGGATGTGTCCCAATTTCGTCGGGCTGGGCCGTCGGCCTTTCCGCCTGGCCGTAAACGGCCAGGCTCAGGCAAAGATGAGGCGCTAAAGCGCCCCTCTCCGCCCTGGCAACTCGTGTTCCCGAAAGGCTACCGAAGGGAGAGGGCGCTTCCAGCGCCCTGCACAACCTCAGCCAGGCCGTTTACGGCCTGGCCCTCTGGGCCCCGACGATTTTGGGACCCCCCCCATAAGGGTTGTCGGCGCAAGCCGACAACCGGCACAAAGTGCCCAGGGAGGACGATTTTCATTGGTCTGAATACCGCTGCGGATTGCGGTCGGGTCTACCGGGGGTCCAAACCGACGTGCCCGGCGCCTGGGAAAGCACCGGGCACGTTCTTTCCGCCTTCACGCTTCACGCTTCACGTCTTCACGTTCACAGCGTCGGCGGGAAGGCAAATTCCCCGGGCAGAGGACTCTCCTCGCCCACTTCCTTGAACCAGACCCCCAGTTCCAGGGAGATACGCTGGAAGAAACTCTCCGGGGGGAGTTGCCCCGTTCCGTATTCCATATCCACCACCCGCGCCCGCAGGATCAGCGCGGTAGTCTCCAGGATGACCTCGGCGCCCGGTTCCGCCAGGACGAGTTCCCCCTTCGCCGCCAGTTTGGCCTGCAACGCCGGGTCCCGGTAGGCGAACCCGCTGGCCAGCACTTTGGTCACCGTGCGGATGTCGCTCTTATCAAACATCCACACCTCCAGCGCGGTCACCTTCTTGGGGTCCCCCACGCCGATGGCCTCGGAGATGCCCACTCCGCACTCCCCCAGGAAATCCGCGCCCCGTTCAATGCTGAAGGAGGGGTCGTAGTGGTCGTCGCCCAGGATATAGGTAGTGTGGAACTGGAGGGCGGGCGGGGTCTCCTCCTCCCAGCGGGTCGGCTCCACCTGCCGGTAGGCGGCGGCCCGCTCAGAGACGGGGCGGGCCCGGGGGCGGCGGAGGCGGGAGAGGGCAAAGTACAGCAGGGCCGCCAGTGCGGCCGCCAAAAGTCCAATGCCGCAAATCTGGAAGAGGGGACGCGCTCGCTGCAGGGCCGTGGGTCCGGTCGGTGTGGGGGGTGGCGCCTCTTGCAGGGCCTGGGCCAGTGCCCTCAGATTCTCCCCGTCCGCGCCGCCGCGCCGTTGCGCCAGGTCCTCCAGCGCGGCGACGGGGTCTTTCTTCCAGTACGCCAGACCCAGCCGGGTCTGGGCCTGCTGGATGTCGCGGTTCTGGGCGTATTCCCGGGCCACCCATACCAGGTAATCGTCCTGGAAGTCCCGGCGGAGCATGGCGGGCGTGGCGTTGTAGTAGGACGTGGGCCAGATGACCCAGGCGAAGAGCAGGCCCACCAGCAGGCCAAGAAGGGCGCCAGTGGCAAAGGCGAGGGTGGTTCGGCGGGTATTGTAGAGGTTCAGCAGTTTGTTGAGCATGATCCCCTCCTGACAGAGGCCGGGCAATCCTGCGCGGCCATTGGGTGGCAGAAGCGCTGGCTATAAAAACTATGAGTTCACTGCAAAAACTCACCGCAAAGAACGCAAAGGACGCAAAGGCTTTCATAAAATTGCTCTGCGTACTCTGCGGTCTCTGCGGTAAAAAAGACCTTTTTGCGGTGCAGTCAAACTTTACTTTGCATAAGATTACCATACAATTCAATTAAATGCAAGTGGCGGGGTGTGTCGGGTGTGTCCCAAAATCGTCGGGGCCCGGTAGGCCAGGCCGTAAACGGCCTGGCTGAGGTTGTGCAGGGCGCTGGAAGCGCCCTCTCCCTTCGGTAGCCTTTCGGGAACACGAGTTGCCAGGACGGAGAGGGGCGCTTTAGCGCCTCATCTTTGCCTGAGCCTGGCTGTTTACGGCCAGGCGGAAAGGCCAGCGGCTCCGCCCGACAAATTTGCGACCTGTGCAATGATCTGCTCTTCTGAATGGCGACCCGTGCGGTTGGATGGAATTCACCGCAAAGAACGCAAAGGGCGCAAAGGTTTTCTATAGTTTCTTTGCGTTCTTTGCGCCCTTTGCGGTTTTCCAATTGCACAGGTGGCAAAATTGGGACACCCCCGCCTCGCCGTGTCGGACAGGCGGCGCCGCGCTGAAATGCAATTGATATTTCTCCGTAATTGTCTTGTCCCCGGAATGAGATATAATAAGGGCTGGCGGCGTATGAAATTCGCCCCCTAGGGGCCATTTCCCTCTGCCGGTGAGTCATATGCGTCGCAGAAGAACGTCTGCTTCCCGTAGCCAGCGCATATTCTGGATCATGAGCATTCTGGTGGTCATCAGCATGGCCGTCGGCCTGATGGTCTCTTTCACGCCTCAGAGGCCGCGCGAAGTGGAGACGCCCACCCCGACCGTTGTCATCTTCACCCCCGTTGCTTCGCCCACACCGTGAGTTCGGAGGAGGCATGGGGATTCTGGGACCAATTTATAATCTGCTCAGCACCGGCCCGGGTACCTTCGTCTACCACCTGTTGATTCTGCTGGCTCTGGAGGCGGCCGCCGGGATCGCTCTGGTGGAATACCGGCGCACCCACAACCCCGATCAGTGGCGATTCCTGGTCGCTTTTATCGTTATCCTGTTCCTCCGCGTTCCTCTGCTGGTTCTCGGGCCTCAGGGGTACAATTTCCTCGCCCCCCTTCTCTACGCGCTGGAAGTTGCCAGCCTGACCGTGATGAGTTGGGCGTTTCTCTCCCCACTGATCGGACGACGGGCGGGGCGGTGGTTTCTGTTTGTCCAGTTGACGGCGATTCTGGGCGTCACTCTCTTGTTCTTCCCTCTCTGGTATCCCCTGGTCCACGCCGTCCCCTTCTTTGAGTATGCCGCCTTCTGGCAGCAGACGGTCTGGGACGCCTGGGCAACCCTGCTGGCCCTGCTCAGTGGTCTGTACCTGGTCCTGCAACGGCGAAGGATGGAGTACCCCCTGCCGGGCATCGCGTTTCTGATCATCGCCCTGGGCAACGGGCTGGTGGCGCTGGATCAGCCGGGACTGGGCCGTCTGATCAACCTCCTGGGCTATCCCCTGATCTCCGTCGTCGTCTACCGCGCGGCCCTGCTGGACCTCTGGTCCTACCGGCAGGAACTGCAGACTCTGAGTGAGCGGTCCCTTCAGCAGATGCGCGAGTTGCTCTCCCTGCTGGAGGTAAGCCGGGCCCTCAGTGAGTCCCTGGAACTGGAGCGCATCCTGAAGCAGGTGGTGGAGCACATCGCCCAGGCGCTGGATGCCGATCGGGTGGCCGTCCTGTTGCGGCCGCCGGAGGAGTCGGCGGATTTCCCCGCAGAGGCCGTGCCGGCGCGCCTCCGCCTGATGACCCTCTACGCCCCCCTCACCGGGCATCTGGCGTTGCCCGAGGACGCGGACATCCCCCTGGACCGCTATCCCCTTCTGGCCCACGCCGTCCGAAGGCGGCGGCATCTGGTCCTGCACCCGGCCCGTCCCCAACCGGACCTGCAGTCCCTCTACGACCTTTTACAGAGTTCGCAGGAGGGGGCTGCAATCGTGCAGCCTATGGTGCAGAGGGACCGGGTGGTGGGGGTTCTGGTCGTCGTCAACGATCACCGACCGGGGCCGTTTGAGAGCCGGGATGTCCGTCTGTGCGAATCCATTGCGGCCCAGATGGGGGCGGCGATTGAGAACGTCTACCTCTACCGTCGGCTGGAGCGGGAGGTCCAGCGCCTGGAACAGGCACTCCAGGAACGGGAACGAGAGGCATCGCTGCGGGAGGCGATTCTGGAAAGCACGACCGAGGGGATCATCGTCACAGATGAGGAGGGAGTCGCGATCCGGCTGAACGCGGCGGCGGAGCGCATTCTGGGAGTGCCCCGGGAGCGACTGCTGGGCCGCTCCGTCTTGCAGGCGCTGGAGGCCATCGCGGCGCAGCCGTTCGGAGACGTGGCCGTCCCTCAATCCCCGTTCCAGACCCTCTTTGAACTGGAGGGGAAACAGATTGCAATCAGCGCGGCGCCGGTCCGGCTCCCGTCCGGCGAGCACCTGGGCACCGTGGCCGTGCTGCGGGACGTCACCCGGGAAGTCCAGGCGGAAAAGTCCAAGCGGGAGTTTATTGCCCACGTCTCCCACGAACTCCGGACCCCCCTGACCGCCATTCTGGGCTACAGCGAAGCCCTCTACAGTGGCATGGTGGGCTCCCTGACTTCCACCCAGACCACCTTTCTCCACATCATCCACGACAATGCTCGTCGGCTGGTCGCGATTGCCAATAATCTTATCGCCGTCGCCGAAAGCGAGCGGGGGCGCCTGGAACTGAACTACGCCCCCACGGACCTGGCCCTGCTGGTCGGCGAAGTTCTGGAATCGTTCATCCCCCAGATGAAGGCCCGGCAACTGGAGTGGCGGCTGGAAGTGGCGGATGATGTGCCCCTGGCGGAGGTGGACCCGCTGCGCATCCGTCAGGTGGTGAGCAACCTGCTCAGCAACGCGGTCAAATTCACCTATCCGGGTGGTCGGGTGACCGTGGGACTGGCCGTAGTGCCGGAACCGGGTGGGGCACCTCCCCAGTTCTGCCGCCTCTGGGTTCAGGATACCGGCATCGGCATCCCGGTGGAGGAACAGCCCAGGATTTGGGAACGGTTCTACCATACGGATGATCCGTTGCGAATGGCGGCAGGAGGAATGGGAGTGGGACTCTCCATTGTCAAGTCCCTGGTGGAAGCGCACGGGGGACGGGTCTGGCTGGAATCCGCACCGGGACAGGGGAGCACGTTCACTGTCCTGCTGCCGATTCGCCGCCCCCTCTCACCGGTCGCTGCCGATGGGGGGGAAGATACCTATCCCCCCATAGAAGAAGCGCTGGGGAATGACCGATGAACAAATGACCAATGAGCAAATGACCAATGACCAATGACCAATGAGCAACGGCTCTTCGCTGGCGCTTCGTGCCTGGCGACAAACGAGTTCAGAGCATGTCTGAAAATTCGTTCGTAGTAAGGCACGGAACGAAGTGGAGTGCCGTTTTAACCCGCTTAACGCCACTCCGCTTCGCTTTGTGGCTGACTACAAGCACTGTGACTCCACCCTGATCATTTTTCAGACATGCTCTCAGACAATCCCTTACGGTGAGCGGACCTGCCGGATGACCATCACGACCTTGCCCTGAATCTGCACCTGGCGGGGGTCGTCTATGTAGATGGGCTCCATGGTGGGGTTGGCAGGCTGAAGGCGCACCCGTCCTCCCTCCCAGTAGACCCGCTTCAGGGTCGCCTCCTCCCGGTCCCGCAGCCAGACAGCGGCCATTTCCCCGTTGGCCACCTCCTCGGCGCGGCGCATAATGACAATGTCACCGTCGTGGACCAGGGCGTCTATCATAGAGTTCCCCTGCACCCGCAGGGCGAAGAGGTCGCGGGGGTCCCCCAGAATGCCGCGCGTCAGTTCAATCGTGTCCTCCACGCCCATCAGGGAGAAGTCGGAGGAGGGGATGGGGATGGGTTGGCCCGCCTGAATCACGCCGACCAGCGGAACCGAGACCACCTCGCCGAACCCCAGCCCGCGCGCACCCGCAGGGGTCAGGCGGATGCCCCGGGAAGAGCGGGGGTCCCGTTCTATCCATCCCGCCTGCTCCAGCCGCCGCAGATGGTAGTCCACCACCGAGGTGGAGGAGATGCCCAGTTCCCGGGCGATGTCCCGGACGGTGGGGGGATAGCCCCGTTCCTGAATGAACTCCCGAATGCATTCCAGGATGCGTTGTTGTTGGTCCTCCAGGATTCCCTGTTGAGCGTTCATCCCTGCTTCCCTCCTGTTGGAATTTGCTATGAATTTTTTATTTTAAACTGGCCACGAATTTCACGAATTTGCACGAATTTTTTTTATTTTTAATTCGTGAAATTCGTGCAATTCGTGGCAAAATTTTAAATTCGTGAAATTCGTGCAATTCGTGGCAAAATTTTAAATTCGTGAAATTCGTGCAATTCGTGGCAAAATTTTAAATTCGTGAAATTCGTGCAATTCGTGGCAAAATTTTAAATTCGTGAAATTCGTGCAATTCGTGGCAAAAATATTATAAACGAACATCCGTTCGGTGTCAAATCCGATGGCGCTGAATTCGCCCGCGTTCATCCCCATCCGCCGACTTCTCGCACTGGTCGGGATGTGCGGCGTGCTGATGGCCTGCCTGCCGCTGGCGATTCCCACTCCTGCCCCGACCTCTCCCCCTATCCGTTCCCTGCCCACCGCCGCGCTGCTGGATACGCCTTCCCCGCCGGATACCCTCTCCCTGGCCCCCCGGTACGCCATATCGCTGACGGTGGACATCGCCCGCGCGCAGGTTGCAGGGGAGCAGGTCATCCGCTACACCAACGCCGAAGAGGCCCCGCTACGAGACCTGTACCTCCGTCTCTTCCCCAACACCCCCGGCTACGGCGGCGAGATGAGGGTATCCGCCCTCCGCCTGAACGGGGAACCGGTCAGCCCGGAGGTCCGCCTGGGCAGGTCGGCCCTGCGCCTGCTCCTGAACCCGCCCCTGGCTCCGCTGGAGACGGTCACCCTCAGCCTGGCCTTCTCCGCCACCGTCCCCCTGACCGACGGGATAGACTATGCCCAGTTCTCCTACGTGCGGGGGGTGATGGCCCTGCCCGAGGTCTATCCGATCATCCCCGTCTACGACGACGAGGGCTGGAATGTGGAGGTCGCGCCGGAGTACGGCGATGCCGTCTACTCCGACGTGGCGTTCTATCAGGTAGAGGTGACCGCGCCCCCCACGATGACGCTGGTGGCCTCCGGGACCTGCGCCGTCCGGGAGGCCGGGCGCTGGTCCTGCCAGGCCGGACCGGTCCGGGATTTCGTCCTCATCCTGGGCGATGACTACCAGGTCGCCAGCCAGGTCGCCGAAGGGGTCATCGTCAACAGTTACTTCTATGCCGACCATCGGGAGAGTGGGGAGGGGGTCCTGAGGATGGCGGTGAACGCCCTGACCCTCTACTCCCGCCTCTTCGGGCCGTACCCGTATGAGGAACTGGACGTGGTGGAGACGCCGACGCGGGCCGGCGGAATTGAGTACCCGACCCTGGTGGTCATTTCGGACCGTCTGTACAACGGCCATCCTCGCCTGGAGTGGGTGGTGGCGCACGAGGTGGCCCATCAGTGGTGGTACGGTGTGGTGGGGAGCGACCAGGTGGACGAGCCCTGGCTGGACGAGGCGCTGACGCAGTACACCACGCTACTCTATCACGAGTTCCTCTACGGCACCGACGTGGCCGCCGGGATTCTGAAGGACGACTTTCAGGCCACCTACGACCGGCTGGTGGAGGAAGGGAACGACATGCCCGCGGGCCTGCCGGTGGCTGCCTACCCCCGGGACCTCTACAGCCCGGTGGTGTACCGGAAAGGCCCCCTCTACTTCCACGCCCTGCGCGAGCGGGTGGGGGACGAGGCCTTCTTTGCCGTTCTGCGAACGTATTACCGCCGCCACCGCTACGGCATCGCCACCCCGGAGTCCTTTCTGGCAACAGTGAAGTCGGTGACCGGCCGCGAGCACCGGGACCTGTATGAGCGCTGGATTCTGGGGGTTTCGCGGTGAAGAAACATCGGAACAGGACACGGATACACACAGGTTTTGTCACGACCTACCCGATTGGCCTGCCGCTATGCGCTGATTGGAAATCCGCCTTCCTGGGCACGCTGTGCCGGGCGTTGGCCTGCGCCGACGCCCCCGGTCGGCGAAGGCCGACCGCAGGTCGAAGGCCTATGGCGGGCGACTTTCGTCGACACAGGTAGTTACAAATCCGTGAAAACCCGTACCACCCGTGTTCATCCGTGTCCCATTGGAGGGGAAGCGGGACGAGACGAATATGGACGGACAATGTTAGCGGGCGTACACTGCCAGCACCAGGGCGGGCGTCAGGAAGGCCTCCACGGCCGCCGCCAGGGCCAGCAGGGGGATGACGACCGCCACAAAGACCTTCACGAAGTCTGCCAGGGCCTGCATCCACCCCTCCCCCACCGTCATCCCCCGGGGCGGGGCGATGAAGGTCGCGCCCAGGCGCACCGCCAGCGCGGTGGCGATGATGGCGGCGGGCATCTCCAGCACGCCGTGGGGCACCACAAAGGTCAACACAAAGGTCAGCGGGTCGTATCCCGCCCAGGCGACCTGACAGGTGGCGTAGGCAATGATGGCGATGGGGGCCATCAGCAGAATGGCCGCCAGCGACCCGAAGGAGAACGTACCCAGAATGGCGGCCAGGATGAGGGCGCGGAGATTGTTCTGCAGAATGCCCCAGGGAGTCAGAGCAGGTAGCAGGGAGATGGCGGAGGCCTGACGGAACGTCTCTTCGGTGATCTGGTCCAGGGGGATGTACTCGGCCGGGATGCGGAAGCGGATCGCGACCTCCCAGCCCACCCAGAGCGCGCCGGCCAGGGAGACCAGGACCAGGGCAAGAGCCGGGTAGGAGCGAGCCAGGATCCGGGGGACTTCCCGCAGGTACAGCCCGGTCCAGGTGCTCAGCCAGCGCAGATGACGGGGCAACCGGTCCGGCGGCCGCCCGAAGAACCACCGTTCCCAGATAAAATGGCGCCGGAACATCTGCCAGACGTTGCGCAGGTTCAGTTCGTCAATTTCCCGCCCCAGCAACTCCTCCCGGTTGAAGAGCCGGATGCCCATCCGGACCAGCATCACATTCGCCACCAGCAGGAACAGCAGGATGTACCACAGGACCTGTTTCCCTCCCTGGAGGAGGGTGAGGCTCTCCTGCTGGATGAGCAGAGTCATCGGAATGATGACGAAACTGGCCAGGAGGTTGGCCGCCCGGACGCTGGTGGTCTGGCTGGAAATGATGACCGCGCCGGAGACCATGACCAGCGCTTTCCCCAGGGTCAGGAGGATGATCTGCAGCAGGGTCATCGGGTCCGGGCGCGCTTCTATGGGCAGGATCAGCATATAGAAGGCGATGCCGACGGTGCCAGCCATCAGCGGGAGGATAAGCGCAGCAATCGTCTTTCCCAGATACAGTTGCAAGTCGGAGAGAGGCGTCGCCAGGAGCGGCTCCAGACTCATGCGCTCCTTCTCCCCCACGAAGGCCTCCAGTGCGATGACCAGGGAGATGGAGATGGGGACAAACCCCACCAGCAGGAGCATCAGGGGAAGCAGACGGGTGGTCACCCCCTCCGCCCCCCAGCGTTCGTAGAAGGAGCCCTCCAGGTAGCCCGTGACAAAGCGCATCAGGAAAGGGAAAAGGAGCGTGAGGGTGAAAATGGGGAAGAGGATGCGCCAGTCCCGCAGGTAGTCTCGCAGTTCCCGCCACATAAGATGCCAGACTTGTTGCACCCAGATGGTCCGGACAGGCCTGCGTATCACTTCCATTCCGCTCATCCTTCCACCACCCGCAAATAGACCGCTTCCAGACTGCGCGGGACTTCGCCCAGCGTCACCACCGGAATGCCCGCTTCCGTCAGGGAGCGCACAATAGCCGGATTGACGGCCTCCGGCGAATCCGCCTGGTAGCGAATCCAATCCGGCCCTTCCTCCACAACCGGGGCCCAGCGGGCGACCAGGGGCCGGGCCCCGTCGGTGGACGCGGCCAGGCGGAGTTCCATCAGCGGGGGTCCCAGCAACTGCCGCTTCAACTCCGCCGGTGTCCCCAGAGCCACAATCTGCCCCCGCCGGATGATGGCAATCTCGTCCGCGACCAGTTCCGCCTCCGTCAGGTTATGGGTGCAGACCAGGATGGTGCGCCGTTCATCCCGCAGGGAGAGGATGGCATCCCGCACCAGTTTGGCGCTGTGGGGGTCCATCGCCGAGGTGGGCTCGTCCAGCAGGAGGACGGGCGGGTCGTGGAGCAGCGCCCGCACCAGCGCCAGTTTCTGGCGCATCCCCTTGGAGTACTCCCCGATACGCCGGTCCCAGGCCTCCGGCATGGCGAACCGGTCCAGCCACTCCCGGGCCCGCCGTCGGCAGGTATCCGGGTCCAGGCCGTAGAGTCGGCCGAAGAACTCCAGGTACTCCCCCCCGTACATCCGCAGGTAGAGGCCTGGCTGTTCGGTCAGAAGCCCCACCGACCGGCGAACGGCGATGGGGTCCTGGCGGGTGTCGTACCCGGCGACCTCCGCCCGGCCCTCCGTGGGCATCAGGATGGCCGCCAGCATGCGCACCGTGGTGGTCTTCCCGGCCCCGTTGGGGCCCAGCAGGGCCAGAATCCGCCCCGGCCGGACGGTCAACGTGACCCCGTCCACGGCAGTGAAGTCGTCAAATCGTTTGGTGAGATGTTCGGTCTGGATCATAGGGATTCACGAAAGGCGCGAAAGGCACGAAAGACACGAAAGGCACGAAAGGCACGAAAGACACGAAAGGCACGAAAGACACGAAAGACACGAAAGACACGAAAGACACGAAAAGGAGTCCTTCGTGCCCTTCGTGGTTTTTTATACCGCCACGGGCAGGGTGAAGGTGAATGTGCTTCCTTTCCCGGGCTCGCTCTCCACCCAAATCTGGCCGCCCTGAAGTTCCACCAGACTCTTGGTGATGACCAGCCCCAGGCCCGTACCCGGCACGCTCCGCACCAGCGGGTGTTGAGCCCGGAAAAACTTGGTGAACAGCCGCTCCTGTTCCTCGGGCGCGATGCCGATGCCCGTGTCGGAAACGGAACAGACCACAAATCCACCGTTCGGCTGAACGGTCACCCGGATGCGGCCCTCCTCCGGGGTGTACTTGTACGCGTTGCTCAGCAGGTTGGTCAGAATCTGCACCACCCGATTCCGGTCGGCCCGGACCGGGGGCAGCGGCTCCGCAATCTCCACCTCCAGCGTCTGCCGTCTGGCCTCTATCTCCTGCCGGATGGCCCGCACCGCCTCCTCTATCGCCTCCCGCAGCGCGACCTGCCCGATTTCCAGCCGCAGCCGACCGGATTCTATGCGGGACATGTCCAGCAGTTCCTGCACCATTGTGTCCATCCGGTCCACGTTGGAGCGGATGACCTCCAGGAACGAGCGCTGCGTCTCGGTCAGTTCACCCGCCACCCCCTTGATCAGCAGGTCGGTGTACCCCTTGATGGCCGTCATCGGCTGCTTCAGTTCGTGGGAGACGAAGGAGATGAATTCCGTCTTGGCCTGGTTGGCGGCCTCCACCGCGGCGAACAGACGGGCGTTCTCCATCGCGATGGCCGCGTGGTCGGCCAGCCGGACGATAAAGTCCAGCGCCTCCTGGTCAAACTGACCGGTTCGGGCGCTCTCCAGGACGATGATGCCGATAATCCGTTCCTCCCGCCAGATGGGCACCGTTATCTGGGCAACCATTCCCTCCACAGCGGCCACATAGTCGGGGTCGCTGCGGACGTCGGGGACCAGTTCCGGCTGGCCGCTGCGGGCCACCCGCCCGACAATCCCCCGGTCCAGCGGCCAGAGGGTCTCCCGGTACGGCTCCACTGCGTCGGGAGGATAGCCCTGGTAGACCAGGAGCCGGAGGCCCTGCCGGCCGTCCTCCTCGGCCAGAACCGCGATCAGCCCGGCGTCGGCGCCGGTGCGCTGAATGGCCCATTCCAGGGCCGCCTCCATCGTCTGCTGATAATCCAGCGTGGCGTTCAACTCCCGGTCAATCCGCTGCATCATGGAGAGTTCCTCCACCCGGGCCGCCAGCGCCTGATCGGTCATGGCGAAGAGACGGGCGTTCTGGATGGCCACCGCCGCCTGCGCGGCCAGGGCAGTCAGCAACCGCTCGTCATCCTCATCAAAGGGGCGGCCGTCCCGCCGATTCAGCACTTCCAGCACGCCGATGACGGTCCCACGGGCCGTCAGCGGCGCGCAGAGGAGCGAACGGGTGACAAAATGGGAACGGCGGTCTACCCCCGGATACCAGTGCTCGTCCTGTCGGACGTCGTCCACCCGAACGGGACGGTTCTCCCGGACCACCTGTCCGGCGATGCCAGCGCCAGCGGGCAGGCGGGTGCCGGTCAGGTCGGGCACCCCGACGGCGACCTGAAAGACCAGGTCCCCGCTCTCCTCGTCCACCAGCAGCAATGAGCCGGCCTCCGCCTCCAGCAGGTCCACCGCCTTCTGGACCGTCAGGTCCAGCAGACGGTTCAGGTCCAGCGTGGACGCCAGGAGATGGCCCACCTCGTTCAGCCCCTCCAGCCGTCGGGCCCATTTCTCCGTTTCCTGATAGAGGCGGGCCTTATCCAGGATAGCCGCGGCCTGGTCGGCGATAACGTGGAACACCCGCACCTGCTCCGGCGTATAGACCACATCGGGGTCAAAACTGGAGATATTGATGACGCCCAGGATGCGGTCCTGGGAGATGAGGGGCATGCCCATCCAGGCCTTGCCGGGCCGTCCGCCGGGCTGGACCCCCCGACGCTGGCATTCGGTCAGGTAGTCGTCGGTTACGATGGGGTGACCGGTGCGGACAATGAGGCCGGTCAACCCCTCCGTATCGGGCCAGACGTCGTCCGGATACTGCCGCTGCCCGTTCTCCACGTAGAACGCGAAGCGCAGGGTACGGCTCCGGGGGTCGTAGAGGGCGATGTAGAAGTTACGGGCATCCAGTACCCGGTTGGTCTGGGTGTAGACCAGTTCCATCAGGTCGTCCGGCTGGACGGAGAAACCCACAGACTGGGCGATGGTGCCCACAACCTCCAGTTCCTGGACCCGGCGCTCCAGGTCCGTAATCAGCCGGACCCGGTCCAGGGCGGCCGCAATCTGAGGGGCCAGGGTCTCCAGGAACCAGGCATCGCGGGCGCGGAAGCGTTCCAGGCGGGTGGGGCCGACGGTCAGCCATCCCCATCCAGGCAGCGGGACGAAGAGGGCCGGCCCCAGCGCGGCCAGCCGTTCCTCCTCCTCTTCCAGGTCCGGCGGAAGGACATCGTCCACCGAAAGGTAAAGGGGACGGGTGCCGACGGTCATCCGGCGGGCCAGCGGCCCATCGGAACGGAAGGGCGGCGGGGGTGGGGAATGGTCGCCGAATGTGCGGGGGACATAGAGCCCGCTGCGGGGGTCGGCCAGGTAGAAGAGGATGGAACGAGAGGCCAGCACCTGTCCGATGACTTCCGCCGCTGTCGCCGCCACTTCGTCGGCCGTGCGGGCCGTGGCGACCCGGTTCCCGAACTCCCGCAGGGCCTGCTCCGGCGCGACCCGTCGCCCCAGCAGATAATCCACCGCGCGGGTCAGCATCCCGCGCAGGGGCAGAATCCCTGCCATCACGACCAGCACCAGCAAGGCCAGGACCAACGGCTGGAAGGGGAGGATCCTCAAGTGGAACCATCGGCCCAGCAGGGCCAGGAGCAGGGCAAACATGCCCACAACGACCAGCGTCAGAAGAAGATAAATCGCCGCGTTGCGAATCACCCAGTCAATGTTCAGGGTCCGGGGGAAGAGAATGGCGTAAGCAATGGCGAGAGGAAAGAAGACAAAAGACGGCAGCAGCAGGCTGGGCTGGAAGGGGAAGCCGGGCCGGAAGGCAAAGAGGATCCAGACCATGACCGGGAAGAAAGCGAGCAGGGTCCCGAGGAGGACGATGTAGGTCTGGGCGCGGACGATGGGGGAGCGGGAGAAGAGCCGGTAGTACGCCATCAGGCCGATGAGCACCAGCCCGCCGATTCCGGCCCAGGCCCGCCCCCACCGCCAGGGAGCGAAATAGGCAATGGGGTGGACCATGTCCGCTGTGGTGAGCCATCCGGCGACCGCCAGCCCCAGCGCGGGCAGATAGGCCAGGAGGCGCAGCCAGGGGAACCGTCGCAGCAGAGGGGTTGGCTGAGGGAAGACCAGGGCCAGGTGGATCGCCGCGCTACCGGTCAGCGGCACTGCCGCCACCCAGAGCGGGAACAGGCGGTGGGTGGTGTACAGGTCAAAAAAGAGGCCCGTCACCAGAGCGATGAAGATGCAGAAGAGGGCGAAAACCTGGCCCGACTCCTCCCGTCCCCGCAACCCGAGCATCACTCCTCCGGCGGCCAGGTAGAAGAGGCCCAGACCGTAGGGGATGAGGAAGAAGTCCCAGAGGGCCAGCCGGGGGAGGGGGGTCAGATAGACCCTGACCTGACGGGCGGTGCCGGTCTCCGCATCGCGGGCGGTGAGGGTGACGGTCTCCCCAACCTGACGGGCGCGCAGGGCATCCATCAGAGCGGTGGGGCGGTCCAGAGGCTGGCCATCTATGGCGACCAGTTGTTCGGGGAGGCGCAGGCCGGCCGCGTACCCGCTCCAGGCCATGGAGCCGATGTTGTTCACGACCAGCGTCGGTTCGGTGAAGAGGCCGGGGAAGGGCAGACGGACGGTCTGGGCGGCCAGCACCGCGGCCCCGATCATGGTGCCGGCGGAGAGGGCCAGCAGAACGGCCAGAACCCAGCGAGATAACCGCAGGAATGGTGGACTTTCCGGGAAAGCGGAACCCGAATTGGCCATCCGACGCTCCCGATATGATGAAACCACGAAGGACACGAAGGATTCCCTTTCGCGTCTTTCGCGTCTTTCGCGTCTTTCGTGCCTTTCGTGCCTTTCGTGCCTTTCGTGCCTTTCGCGCCTTTCGCGCCTTTCGCGCCTTTCGCGCCTTTCGCGCCTTTCGTGTTGAAATTGTAGCACATTATCGCCAGACGTCAACAGCCCCGCATAGGGAAACCTGAAAAGTCACCATTTGACCTGACAGGCCACAAGTGGCCCGTCGTCTGTCGTCTGTGGTCTGTCGTCTGTGGTCTGTCGTCTGTGGTCTGTCGTCTGTGGTCCGTCGTCCGTCGTCCGTCATCCAACCAGTGGCGCACCCCGAAAAACACGGTATAATTATCCTGCCAACCCAACCATCCATCTTGCATCTTGCACTCTTGCATTCTTGCAATCTTGCATTCTTGCACTCTTGCATCTTGCTTCTTCCTCAGGAGGCACTATGGGAGAACGACTGCGGGTCCTGATCGCCAAGCCCGGCCTGGACGGCCACGACCGGGGCGCCAAAGTGGTCGCCCGGGCCCTGCGGGACGCCGGTATGGAGGTCATCTACACCGGCCTGCGCCAGACGCCGGAAATGATTGTGGAGGCCGCCCTGCAGGAAGACGTGGACGCGGTGGGGCTCTCCATCCTCTCCGGCGCCCATATGACCCTGGTCCCGCGCGTCATCCAGGGGCTGCGGGAGGCCGGCCTGGACCACGTCAAAGTCTTCGTCGGCGGCATCATCCCCGATGAGGACGTCCCCGCGCTCAAAGAGGCGGGCGTAGAGGCCATCTTCGGCCCCGGCACGTCCACGCTGACCATCGTGGAGGCCGTCCGCCGGGCCTGCGGCGAGGGTTGACCGTGGAACTGGTCCCCCGCGTTCTGGAGGGTGACCGGCGGGCGCTGGCGCGGCTCATCTCGCTCATTGAGGACGACGGCCCCCCGGCCCGGGAGGCCCTGGCCGCCCTGCACCCATATACCGGTCGCGCGCACGTCGTCGGCGTCACCGGCGCCCCGGGCACTGGCAAGTCCACTCTGGTCAACGAACTGGCCAAGGGCTTCCGCCGGCGCGGGGCGACGGTGGGCATCGTCGCCGTGGACCCCACCAGTCCCTTCACCGGCGGCGCGCTCCTGGGCGACCGGGTGCGCATGCGGGACCTGGCGGGTGATCCCGGCATCTTCATCCGCAGCATGGCGACCCGGGGGAGTCTGGGCGGACTGGCCCGCGCCACCGGCGACGTGGTCAGAGTCCTGGACGCCGCCGGGTTCGCCGTCGTCCTGGTGGAGACGGTGGGGGTGGGACAGGCGGAAGTGGACATCGCCCGCACCGCCCACACCACCATCGTCGTGGAGGCGCCGGGCCTGGGGGACGACGTCCAGGCGCTGAAGGCCGGCCTCATGGAGATTGCGGACATCCTGGTAGTGAACAAGGCCGACCGGCCCGGTGCCGCTCAGACGGCCCGCGCGCTGGAGGTGGCACTGGAACTGGGGCGCAACAACGCCGGGCCCGGGAAGGACGCGGCCTGGCGGCCCCCCGTCCTCAAGACTGTCGCGCTGGACGGGAGCGGCGTGGCGGAGGTACTGGAGGCCATCGCCGCCCACCGGGCCTATCTGGAATCCAGCGGCCTCTGGGCCCATCGGGAACGGGCGCGCGCCCGCGACGACCTGCTCCGTGCCCTGGAGCAGGAACTGCTGGGCCGGTTGCTGGCAGGAGTGGGAGCGGCCGCGATAGAGGACTGGGTGGACCGTATCGCCCGCCGCGAAGCGGACGTCTACACCGCCGTCCAAGCCCTGCTGGGGAACCGCTGACCACCGCCGAGGCGCAGAGGACGCAGAGAGAAGAAGCTCGGGAAATGGCCGCCGATGCCATTCGGGCCTACTGCGCCAGCCTGCTGAAACATGGCGAACCTATCCACCAATCTACCAATCTACCAGTCTCCCAAATACCATGAACATCCTGATCTCCGTTGACATGGAAGGCATCTCCGGCGTCGTGGCGATGGACCACGTCCGCCCGGAGCACAAAGAGTACGAGCGCTTCCGCAAACTGATGACCGCCGAGGCCAACGCGGCCATTGAGGGGGCGCTGGAGGGCGGCGCCACTCGCATCGTCGTCAACGACAGCCACGCCGGGATGACCAATCTCCTGATTGAGGAACTGAACCCGGCGGCGGAACTCATCTCCGGGAGCCCCAAGCCGCTGGAGATGATGCAGGGCATCGGCCCGGATGTGGACGCCGTCTTCCTGATCGGCTACCACGGCGCCTCCGGCACCGCCGGGGCGGTTCTGGAGCATACCTGGAGCCGGCGCGTCGTGGAGGCGCAACTGAACGGCCGACGGGTGGGAGAGGCCGGGCTGAACGCCGCGCTGGCGGGCAGTTTCGGCGTCCCCGTCGTCCTGGTCACCGGCGACCGGGCCGTCACCGAGGAGGCCCGGGCCCTGCTGGGCGACGTGGAGACCGTCGCGGTCAAAGAGGGGATCACCCGCACCGCCGCCCGCTGTATCCCCCCGGCGACGGCCCACCGTCTCATCCGTCAGGCCGCCGCGCGCGCCCTGAGCCGGACCGTCCCCCCGCTGATCATTCCCGCGCCTATCACCCTGCGGGTGGTCTTCCTGAGCGCCCTTCACGCCGACATGGCCCTGCTGGTCCCCGGCGCCCGCCGGGTGGACGGCCGCACCGTGGAGTGGACCGGGGACGACATGCCCACCGTCTACCAGGTCTGGGTGGCCATGAACGCCCTCGCCTCCACCGTGGACCGATAACCCGTTTCACGCTTCACGTTTCACGCTTCACGCTTCACGCAATGGACATCGGCACCATCCAACCCGTCACCATTGAAGACGAGATGCGCCGCGCGTACCTGGACTACGCGATGAGCGTCATCGTTGCGCGGGCATTGCCCGACGTCCGGGACGGCCTCAAGCCGGTCCAGCGGCGCATCCTCTACGCCATGCACGAACTGGGGCTTCACCCCGGCGCCCCCTACAAAAAATCCGCCCGCATCGTCGGCGAGGTCCTGGGCAAGTACCACCCCCACGGCGACGCCGCCGTCTACGAGGCCATGGCCCGCATGGCCCAGGACTTCTCCCTGCGCTACCCGCTGGTGGACGGACAGGGCAACTTCGGCTCGGTGGACGGCGACAGCCCGGCCGCGATGCGCTACACCGAGGCCCGCCTGGCCCCCATCGCCGCCGAGATGCTGAACGACCTGGATAAGGAGACGGTGGACTGGGTGGACAACTTTGACGGGACGCTCCAGGAGCCCGCCGTCCTCCCGGCCCGCCTCCCCAACCTGCTGGTGAACGGCTCCTCGGGCATCGCCGTCGGTATGGCCACCTCCATCCCGCCCCACAACCTGAGCGAAGTCTGCGACGCCATCGCCTATCTGGTGGACCACTGGGAGGAACGGGACGAGGTGACAGTGGAGGACCTGATGCAGTTTCTCCCCGGCCCCGACTTTCCCACCGGCGGCGTCATCCTGGGCGGCGAGGGGTTGGTCCAGGCCTACGCCACAGGCCGGGGCCTCATCACCGTCCGGGCCCAGGCCCACGTGGAGGAGACCAACGGCGGGCGCCACCGCATCGTCATCACCGAAATCCCCTACCAGGTCAACAAGAGCGCGCTGCTGGAACGGGTCGCCGAACTGGTGCGCGACGGCCGTCTGGAGGACATCTCCGACCTGCGGGACGAATCCGACCGGCGGGGGATGAGCATCGTCATAGAACTCCGGCGCGGGGCGCAGCCGAAGACCGTCCTCAACCGCCTCTTCAAGTACACCGCGCTCCAGTCCACTTTCAGCGTCCAGTTGCTGGCCCTGGTGGACGGCGAGCCGCGCCTGCTCACCCTCAAACGGGCGCTGGAACTCTACGTGGAGCACCGGCGGGAGGTCATCGTCCGCCGCAGCCGGTACGAACTGGCGAAGGCGCAGGCGCGGGCCCACATCCTGGAGGGGTTGAAAATCGCGCTGGACCATCTGGACGCCGTCATCCAGACCATCCGCCAGTCGCCGGACGTGGAGACGGCGCGGGTCCGGCTCATGGAGCGCTTCCACCTGACGGAGGTCCAGGCCCAGGCAATTCTGGACATGCCCCTGCGGCGGCTGGCCGCGCTGGAGCGCCAGAAGATAGACGACGAGTACGAAGAACTGATCCGCCGTATCGCCTACCTGGAGGACCTGCTGGCCTCCCCGCGCAAAATCCTGGGCGTCATCCGCACCGACCTGGAGGAGTTGAAGAAAACGTACGGCGACCCCCGGCGCACGGCCATCATCCACGGCGTGGAGGCCGAATTTGAGGAGGAGGAACTGGTCGCGGAGGAGGCCGTCCTGGTCATCATCACCCAGCGCGGCTACATCAAGCGGATGCCGGAGCGGCTCTTCCGGGCCCAGGCCCGGGGCGGGCGGGGCGTCATCGGTATGCAGACGAAGGAGGAAGACTCCGTCCTCTACATGCTGACGGCGCACACCTTAGACACTCTGCTCTTCTTCACCAACCGGGGGAAGGTCTACGCGGAGCGGGTCTACCAGATACCGTCCGCCGACCGGACGGCCCAGGGCGTCCTGCTGGCGGGAATGCTGGCGTTGGACGCGGGGGAGCAGGTGACGGCCGCGCTGGCCGTGCGGGACTTCTCCGAGGGCTTCCTGACGATGGTCACCGTCGGGGGAAAGGTCAAGCGGACGCCGCTCTCGGAGTTCGCCAGCATCCGGTCCGGCGGACTGGTCGCCATCGTCCTGGAGGACGGGGACGAACTGGGCTGGGTCCGGCTGACGCCGGGGGACGCCGAATTGATCCTGGTGACGGAGCACGGGCAGGCGTTACGCTTCCGGGAGGACAAGGTCCGCCCGATGAAGCGAATGGCGGCGGGCGTGAGCGGCATCCGTCTGGAGGACGGGGACCGGGTCGCCAGCGCGGACGTGGTCATCCCGGGATCGGACCTGCTGGTGGTGACGGAGCGCGGTTTTGGGAAGCGGACGCCGCTTTCGGAGTTCCCTCTGCAGGGCCGCTACGGTAAGGGCGTGGTGGGCATCGGCGGCAAGATGCCGGCCCGGGGAGTGGTGGCGGCGGCGCGGGTCGTCGGCCCGGAGGACGAGGTCACCCTGGTCTCCGCGCGGGGCATCATCCTGCGGGTACCGGCGGCGTCGGTCCCGGCCATGGGCCGCTCCGCCCGGGGTGCCCGCGTCATGGATTTGCGCGATGGCGACCGCGTCGCGTCGGTGGCGGTGATTCGGTAGAGTTCATCGGAAATTAGGGCGCGGCGTCAGGATTGTGCCAACAAAAGGGAAAGTCCGTGCTTATCCGTGCTCATCCGCGCTCATCTGCGTTTATCTGCGTCTATTTCCGACTGCGGCCGCCGCCCCCCTCTGCTGGCGATGAAACCAGAAATTGCCGCGATCGTTCAGGGCTATGCCGAGGCCGACCGGTGGATTCAGGCCGAGCGAAGAGAGTGGCTGAGACGGCTGAAGCCGGAGGAGGCCTGGGCGATTTTTGATGCCCTCTACCGGTTCTGGGAACAGACCGGATGCCGGTCGGGTGGGGATTGGGACGCGCTGGAACGCCGTCGGCTGCGGGACACTCTGGCGCTCCGCCAGACTCTGGACCGTCTGGCCCGGGCAAGAGGCACCGATGAACCGTCTGATTGAGGCCGCCCTGGAACTGCACGAGTTCCTCACCCGGCACGCCATCCCCTATGCGATGATCGGCGGCGTGGCTGTTCAGGCCTGGGGAGAGCCCCGCCTGACCATTGACCTGGACATCACCGTTCTTACACCCTCGGAAGACATTGGGCCTTTTGTCCAACTGCTTCTGCAGCAGTTTGCGCCCCGTGTGCCTGATCCTGTGGGGTTTGCGCGCCGGACCCGAGTGGTCCTCATTCAGGCCTCTAAGAGCTTGTCTGAAAACGCTCGTAGTAAGCCACGGAGCGAAGCGGAGTGGCGTCCGCAGCAAAGGGGAGTGACGTTGAACGGGCCCAGACGGCACTCCGCTGGCGCTTCGTGCCTGACTACGAACAAATTTCAGACAAGCTCTAACGGCTGCAACGTGGACATCTCCCTGGGCGTGCCGGGATACGAGGAGGAGGTCATCCGGCGGGCGGTGGATTACGAAGTGGCTCCTGGAAAAACTGTGCGTCTCTGCTCGGCCGAAGACCTGATCATCCACAAAGCGGTGGCTGGACGCCCTCAAGACCTGATAGATATTGAAGGTATCGTCTATCGCCAGGGTGACCATCTGGATGTGGAGTACATCCGCCGCTGGCTGAAAGAGTTTGCGGATGTACTGGAGATGCCGGAAATCCTGGGACGATTTGAACGCGCCTGGAGCGAATACGGGTAATTCTGCGACCGCAGATGCCCGGGGTGAGTGTCACCTCTGGCCCATCAATCAATCCACCCTGAATCTGCAGACCGGAGGCATCCCGATGCGGCGCACGGTTGTGGCGATTGGGCTCATCCTGTTGGTCCTGGTGGCCTGCGGGCCGGTTCGGGCCCCCCAGCCTGACCCCGCTCCCCACCGGAACCCCGACCGGGTGTTGAGAAGTTCAGGTGTGAATCCGTGTACCGCCCAATCAAGTAAAGTGCGACCTGCGACTTGCGATGAACGATCACTGGACGATCCGCAAACTGGACCACCTGGGACGGGAACTCCTCTCGTACCCCGCCCGGCCCCTCTTTCAGGCCCCCGGCGCCGTCCTGATGCGCGCCGTCTGGGACCGGCCGCCGATGGAACTGGAATACGTGCGCCTGGAACCGGGCGACCTCTGGCTGGAGACCTTCTACACCGACCGGTGGTACAACGTCTTTGAGATTCGCGCGCCGGATGGACGTCTGAAGGGTCGCTACTGCAACATCACCCGCCCTGCCCGGATCGTGCCTGGCGAAATCCGCGCGGAGGACCTGGCGCTGGACCTCTGGGTGGACCCGGACGGCAGGGGGCAGGTGCTGGACGAGGGGGAGTTCGCCCGTCTCCCGCTGACGCCGGAGGAACGGGCAGCGGCCTGGCAGGCGCTGGAAGGACTCCTGCGGGCGCCCCTGGCCTGCTGGGAGGACCCACGTCCGGAGGAGGTGGTGGGGCACCTCCTGCGGGAGCGGGGCCTCACCCTGGCGGCGGCGGAATCCTGTACGGGGGGGCTCCTCAGCCACCGCATCACCGACGTGCCGGGCAGTTCGGACTACTATCGGGGTTCCATCATCGCCTACGCCAACGCGGTGAAGGAGCGATTGCTGGGGGTCCCCCGAGATGTTCTGGAGACCGCTGGTGCGGTGAGTCGGGAGACGGCGCTGGCGATGGCCCGGGGGGCCCGGGGTCTGCTGGGGGCGGACCTGGCCCTCTCCGTCACCGGCATCGCCGGGCCGGGCGGCGGCACGCCCCAGAAACCGGTCGGGCTGACCTACATCGCGCTGGCCGCGCCGGACGGGGAGTGGGTGGAGGAGCATCGCTGGACCGGCGACCGGTCGGCCAACAAGGCCGCCTCCGCCTCCGCCGCCCTGGCCCTCCTCCGCTGGTACCTGGCCCGGTAGGGGAAAACCAAACCACGAAGAACACAGAAGAAAAATGACGGTCATCCTTGTCCCCTCCTCAACCCCCCCCGGCCGCAACCATGGGGAGAGAGGTGAGGGGGCAAAACATCTCTTCGGCTGGGTGTGTCCCAAAACCGTCGGGGCCCAGAGGGCCAGGCCGTAAACGGCCTGGCCGAGGTTGTGCAGGGCGCTGGAAGCGCCCTCTCCCTTCGGCAGCCTTTCGGGAACACGAGTTGCCAGGGCGGAGAGGAGCGCTTTAGCGCCTCATCTTTGCCTGAGCCTGGCCGTTGACGGCCAGGCGGAAAGGCCGACGGCCCAGCCCGACGAAATTGGGACACATCCCTTCGGCTATTGTCGGAACAATTTGTTAAAGCGCAATACGTCCGGGCGATGGGCTGGCTGAAACAAACGCAATTGGTATAAGGTGAAAGGAAGGGGGTACGCCGATGGAGCAGGAAGCGGGGAGATGGGAAAACGCAGAGCACCATACGCTTCAGGAAGAACTGGCCCACATCCGCTACCTGCTGGCGGAGATGGAGACGTGGGCCGATATTCCCCTGGGGGTGAGGGAGCGCCTGAGAGCCCGCTACCTCCAGCGCCAGCGGGAACTGGAAATTGCACTGGGCCTGCGGCCCCCACCGCTCACCCCGGAGGCCGCGCGGCGACTGGCCTGGGAACTGAACCGCAATGAGCAACTGTTCTTCTTCCTGAAGCGGTGGGAACAGCGGGGATGGCTGGACCCCGAGGCCGGTTTTGCCCTGGCGACCCGTCTGCAGAGGGAATTGACCGAGGGGCACGCCCGCCTGAAGGAATCCGATGTTCCGGTCCCACCTTTCTCGTCGTTGAAGGACCGGCTGGCCCTGCTGCGGGCCACGCGCGCCGAGGTGGAACGCCTCCAGCAGGAGACCCCCTGGCTGGACGAGGCCCACGTCCAGGACGCGCTGGACGACCTGGATGTGGCCATCGCCCGGCTGGAGACCGAACTGGGCCTGCGCCCGCGCCCCCGCGCGAAACCCCGGCCCGCTCCCCCAGAAGTCCCCGCTGCGCCTCCCCTCCCTCCTCGCCCGCCCCGCCAGCCGCTGACATGGGAGAAGGTCTGGCAAACTCTCCTCTCCGAACGGACCCTCCGCACTCTCCTCTTCATCGGCGCCTTCCTCGTCTTCGCCTCCGCGGTCACCCTGGTCGTCTACAACTGGGAACGGTTCTCCCCCTGGACACAGGTCGCCATCCTCTCCGCCTTCACCCTGTTCTTCTACGGATTGGGATGGTACGTGCGCGGGCCGATGCGGTTATGGAACTCCGGCATCGCCCTCACCGCCACCGCATCCCTTCTGGTCCCCGTAGACTTCTACGCCGTCTATCTTTCGGGAGGCATCTTCCCCCGCGACGCCTGGGCCCAGGTCTGGTGGCTGACCTCCGCCGTCTGTCTGGTCGCCTATACGCTGACCGCGCTGACCGTCCGGGCGGAATTCTTCGGTTACCTGGTGGGCGTCGCCCTGGGAAGTTTGCTGACGGCCTCCCTTCAATTGGCGGGTGCCTCTTCGGACATCTGGTCCCCCTTCGTCAGTGGTCTGGCGCTGGGATTGCTGGCAGGGGAGCCCCTCTGGCCGAAGGTCTTCCAGCGCCCCTTCCGCCACCTGGCCCTGCTGACCACGGCAGCGGCCGCGATGTTGACCACCGGCCTCTGGCTGGCCGCGCGGGGCACCGATGGGGTGGGGCTTCCGTTCCGGACCGCCATGGCAGTGGACTGGTGGCTGGCGGCCGCAACGCTGGGGCTGGGGACCGTCCGCTACCATCGCCGGGAAGGGCCCCGGGTTGCCGCGCCGCTCCTCTCCGCTACCTGTCTCTCCCTTCCCCTGGCCTCGTACACAACGCTGACGCTCCTGTTTGAGCGTTGGGGCACGCCAGCGGGCTGGCACGCACTGCCGCTGGCACTGCTGGCCCTGGCCTATGTGGGCATCGCCCGCCGCCTCCGTCCCCGCCCCGGGGACGCACAGGAAAACGGCATCCTCTCCCGTACCCTGCTGGGCTGGGCAACCGCCCTGGGCATACTGGCCGCCGGATGGGGGCTGACGGATATGGCCGCCGCGTCGGCGACCCACGCGGCTCTGGCTGTGACCGTCGCCCTGGCGGCCTGGGGATGGCGACTCCCCCGCCTGCTCCCGCTGACCAGCCTGTTGGCCCTCTCCGCCGGACTCACCGGCGCCACCACTCAGGGGCTGGACGTGGCGGAGTACGGCCTGGTCCCGGCCTCTATGGCTCTGCTCCACGTCCTGGGTGCGCTGGCCCTGGCGACGGCCGCAGCGTACACGGCCCACCTCTACGGGGCCGCGCTGGCCCTGGGGGCCCTGGCGCTGCTCCCCCCGCTGGGCGTCCTGGACCGCCCCTGGTTCCTCTACACCCTGGGGCATTTCATCGCCCTCTCCGGCTGGATGGCCGCCCTGGCCCACACGGGCCGACATCCCGGCCTGGACCACCTCCTCCCCCGCCGAAGTCTCCTCCACTGGATTACGGCCCTCCCCATCCCGCTGTGGTTCGGGCTTTTCTGGGGCGAGTACATCCGCCAGGAGGACGCGTGGGAAGGTCTGGCCCTGAGCGGTCTGGCGGCGCTTCTGTTCTGGGCCAGCCGGAGGATAGTCCGGCGCGACCCTTCCTGCGGCCTCCCCTGGGCTACAGCGGGCGTCCTGGCGGGCATGCTGGGCGGCGCGCTGGCGCTCTACCACTACGACCGGTTACCCGTATCGCTGACCCTCCTGGCCCTCTCGGCCCTCTCGTTCGCATACGGCGCCGTCCTGCGCCGGGGGGAGTGGCTGGCCGTCGGCGGGCTGATCCTCCCCTGGGGCTATGGTCTGGCCCTGGACTACCTGGGCGTCCCTCCCGACCCGCTGAGAGCGATGCTGGCCGTGCCCCCGGCCCTGTACCTTCTGGTCGGCGTCTGGCTGGAACAGCGGGGGACGGCCCGGTCGTTCCTGCTCCCGCTCCACATCGCGGGCCACCTGACCGCGCTGGCCGCGTTCTGCGCCGGGTGGGTGGGACTGGTGGACTCCCTGGCAGCAAACGCCCCCTGGAGCGACGAGGCCCGGCTCTGGACCGTCGCCGGTCAACTGGTTCTGCTCCTGGCCTATGGGGCTCTGGCCTGGTTCTGGCGGGCCGAATGGTCCGGGCACATCGCGGCCTGGCTGGGCGTCTGCGCGGGAGGCCTCCTGGCGACCGTCTACAGCCAGGGGCGCGGCTCCTCGGCGGCCAAGGCCGCCCTTCTGGCCATCCTCTACGTCCTGACGGAGCGGGCCCTTTTCGTTGGGCAGCACTCCGCTTCGCTTCGTGCCGTACTACCAACAGGGCGGCGCTTCGCTTCGCTCCGTGCCGCCCTCCGGGCGGGACTTCAGGCGGTCGGGAACCACGCGTGGCCCATTTTCCGGCGCCCTCTGCTGATCGCCGGGTGGGCCGTCTCCGGCGGGGCCGTCTTCCTGGCACTGGTGCGCAACCTGGTCATTCTGGGCGGGGGGCCGGTGCGGGAGAACTGGGCCATCGTCGCCCTGCTGATGGTGGTCGCCCTGTACGGGGCCAGTGCCTGGATGTTCCGGCGCCCGCTGTTCCTCTGGCTGGCCGCTCCGCTCCTCATCGCGCCGTGGACGATTCTCACCCACCGGGGCTGGTACCTCTGGGAACCGCCGCCGCTTCCCCGCTACGGGCTGGCCTGGGTCGTGCTGGCCGGTCTGCTTCTGGCCGGGGGACAGGTCCTCCGGGGGCGGTACGGGACACCGCTACGGGTCACGGCCCATCTCTTGCTGCCCTTCGCGCTGATCTGGGGCGCGGCCGACCGCATCACCTCCAGCGTCACCTTCGGGCTGGCGGTGGCCTTCTACACCGGGGCCGCCCTGGCGGACCACCTGCAGGGACGGGAAGGGCTGGCCAGCGCGCGCTTCCTGTACCCGGCCGTTTTTCTCCTCCCCATCTGGGGGATTTACCTCCTGGCCCGTTTCCGCCCCAACCTGCCCCAGACTCACTTCGGCGTCCTGCTTCTTCTGTTCGGGCCGTTTCTCTTCGGCCTGGGGCGCCTCCTGCGCCGGGTCCAGCCCGCCGATGCCCTTCCAGCATCCCTGGCGGGATACGCCTCTGCCCTGGCCGGGACGATGGTCGTCAGTCCCGACCGTCCCCTGCTGGTGCTGGCGCTTCTCTGGAATACGGGACTGTCGCTGATCTCGGTGGTGGTGCTGAAGGAACCGGCGTGGGAGTATCCCGCCGCCGCCTTCCCCGCCGGGGCGTTGCTTCTGGCCCTGGCGGAACGGGGGTTTCCCCCAGACTGGCGGGGCCTGTGGCTGGTGGGGCTGGGCGCGGTCTACCTGATCGCCGCCGGGGCGCTGCGACGGCTCCCCATCCGGCAATACGCCACTCCGCCGATGGTCACGGCCTACACCGTCATCGCGCTGGGGCTCCCCATCTCCGGATACGACCCTCTGGCGGCGGCCTGGACGTTCGGGGCGGCGGCCGTTCTGTATGCCCTCTCCGCGTTCTGGTTGAGGGAACCGCTCTTCCTGGCCCCGGCGGCCGGGCTGGCGCCCGTTCCCTACACCGTTGCGCTCCAGCGGACCCCGTGGATTCCCTGCGAGAACTGGGGGCTGGCGCTGTGGCCGGGCATCCTGGCAGCCGGGGCGCTGGCCTGGGGCCTGGACCGATGGGGTGGGGAGTGGCCGGAGTTTCCGTGGGGGCAACCGGCTCGCTGGCTCTCCGAAGCGGCCCGGCGACTGGTGGGCTGGTGGCCGCTGGCGCCCTACCTGCTGGCCACGCTGGGGACAGCGGCTGCCGTCTCCTGGTCGTGGGAGTTCCCCCTGCAGAGGGCAGTGGCCTTCGCTCTGGCTGCCCTGGCCTACGGCGGGGCCCTCCGGCGGTTCCGACGGCGGGGATGGCTGGTGGCGATGCTGGTCGGAGCGCAGGGGGCATGGTGGAGCCTGATCGCCGCGGCGGCCCGGGGGCAGATTCTCCTGCCCGACCCCTGGCCGTCCCGCCTGACCGACCCGTCCTGGGCCGCGTTTGCCTTTCTGCCCGTCTCTCTGGCAACCCTGCTGGTGGGACTGACGGTCCAGCGGCGGTGGGGGGAGGGCCCGCCCTTCGGGCCGAAGGCCTGGCCCGGCTGGTCCCGTCCCTTCTACTGGCTATTGCTCCTGGATATGGCGGCGGTGCAGATGGTGGGGGTCAGGAACCCTCATCCGGGAACGTTGATCAGCCTGACCCATACGGCGGTGCTGGGCGCGCTGGCGGTGGTGTGGGGCCGGAAGTCCCTGGCCTACGGTGCGGCGGCGCTGGGGCTGGTGGCTCTGGCGGAGCGGCTGTTCTGGGCCGAGGCGCCGCTGACCGACTTCCCGGTGGCCCTGGCCCTGCTGGCGCTGTTTTACGGGGTTGTCGGCTACCTGCTGGAATATGGGCGTCGGGGGCGGCCTGGTGGGGTCTGGTGGGTGCTGGAGGAGCCGCTGCAGGTCGGCGGGCAGATTCTGGCGGCAACGGCCATCTTCTGGGCGCTGGCAGCGGGTCTGGACGTATGGCGCTGGCTGGCGCGCGCCCTGCTGGGCCGCCCTCTCCCGACCCGGGAAGAAACCGTCATCGTCCAGATGGTGGTTCTGGTGCTGGCCCTCACCGGCCTGATGTACCTGACCGCGTCGCTGGTGCGGCGCTGGTCTTGGCGAGGGTACGGCGCGGTCGCCATGCTGCTGGTAGCCTGGAGCCTGGAATGGTTTCTGGTCTGGGGGCAGCGGGAAGTCCAGGGATACGCCGTCCCGGCGGGGGTGTATCTCCTGGGGGTCGGGTATTTGGAATGGCGTCAGGGCCGTAAGACCCTGGGGCGCTGGATTGACCGAGTCGCCCTGCTCCTGCTGCTGGGGTCATCCTTCTACCAGTCCCTTTCCGAGACCTACGGCTGGCCGTATGCGTTACTGATGGGGGCCGAGGGGCTGCTACTGGTCTGGTGGGGGAGTGCCCGCCGCCAGCGACAGTTCCTCTACACCGGCACCCTGGGCGTGGTCCTGGCCGTCACGGGCCAGTTGCTGCGGGAGTTGTTCACCATCACCAACGCCTGGATTGCCTTCGGCGTCCCCGGCCTGGTCATCCTGGCGCTGGTCATCTGGATAGAGCGGCGGCTGGAACGGCTGCGGGAACTCTCCCAGGAGTGGCGGGAGCGGCTGGAAAGGTGGGAGTAGTGCGAGATTCATCCCACAGGAGGAGAGTGATGGAAGAAGCCTGGAGTCCTTCCGGCGGAGCACCCCGCTGGGCGAAATGGCTGGCGGTGTTCTGGGGGTTGGCCCTTCTGATGCTGGTGATGCCCACTTTCTGCTGCGCGGGAGAGGGGCTTTTCTTATTCAGCGGATTGGTCCTGGGAGGCCTCTGCGGCGGCGGGTTGTTCTGGCACGGCATCCGCGCGCTGAACGGGAAGCCATCCCGCCCCCTCCGGATGCCGGCCATCTGGATACTGGCCGGGACGTGGGTCCTCTCCCTGACAACTGCCCTGGGACTGACGGCGGCGGGGAGGGTCGGCGAGTTCGTTGCGTCCCCCTTCGTTACCCTGGCTGCGATCCTCCCCCCGCTGATCGCGGTCGCTCTGGCCCTGAACCACCGTCCGGAGGGAGTGACCTGGCGGCGGGGACTGGCGGCCTTCGCCGCCGGCGCTTCGGTTTCCACCTTACTGGCCCTCATATTGGAGGTTCTGGTTCCCTACTTCGTCCTTTGGGGAATCCTGGACTGGGGGGAGCCCATCCGTCGCGCGCTGGAGGAATTCACGGCATTGCTGGCCGGGCGGGAGGTGGCCCGGGCACTGACCCGCCCGTTTTTCCTGGTCGCGATGGCCGATTACGCTGTCGCCGCGCCGGTCATAGAGGAATTCGCCAAATCCCTGGTCGTCCTGCCCCTGCTCCGTCGGGTCTCCCGCCGGGACGCTTTTCTCCTGGGCGCCGCGGCGGGGGCCGGGTTTGCCTTTCTGGAAAACATGGTTTATGTGGTCTTCGGAGAGCCAGACTGGGGCGGGATTCTGGTCACTCGTGCCCTGGGGGCGGCAGTCCACCCGCTCGGGACCGGCCTGATGGCACTGGCGTGGCAGGCGCTGCTGCGCGGGGAAGCGCCTCACCGCTGGGTGCGTTGGGCGGGGGCCGCCATCGCTCAGCATGGGGTGTGGAACGGAGGGATTCTCCTCTGGTCGGCCCTCTCCGGCACATCCTTCCTGGGCATCATCCAGGAGACCCGGGTGGTCGGGATGGAGGTCGCCGCCGGGTTGCTGGCACTGCTGGCGGTGGCGGGTGCGGCCGCCGCCTGGAGTCTGCGGACCCTCTCCCGGTACCTGGCCGGGAGAGAGGAGGTCACGCTCTCCCTGTCTCTGCCGGAGGTCCCGACGGAGCGGGCCGTGGCCCTCTGGGCAGTGGTCAGTCTGATCGTCCTTCTGCCCCTGGGGCTGGCCCTGTTGAAGGACCTGTGGGGGAAGTAGAATGCGCAGACGGCTTCGTTCTCCCCACCTGTATATCGCGCTGGTCCTGTTGCTGGTCAACCTGCTGGGGTGGGCGTCGGCGCTGCGGCCGGAGGGAGCGGCCTACCAGGCGGAGCCGGTCCTGGAGCCCGACCTGGCCGACCTGCGCCAGCGCCTGCGGGAGGGCGGGCACAGCGGCGAGACGTTTGAACTGCATATCACCGACCAGGAGGCCGCCGAGACCATCGCCTGGTTCCTGCAGAATCACCCCGAAGTGCCGTTCCGCCATCCCCGCATCGCGTTCCATCCGGGGGAGATAGAAGCGTGGGGGGAAGCGACCGTCCTGGGGCTGCGCCTGGCCATCCACGGGCGGGCGACGATGCACCTGCAGGACGGGGTCCCCATCGTCCGGCTGACCGAACTGGGGGTGGCGGGGGCGCCGGTACCGGAGTTTGTCCTGCAGGCCATTCAGGACGCCGTGTACCAGCAGGTGGACCTGACCCATCGCCCGCTGCCGGTTACGTTCACCAGCCTGGAGATTCGGGCAGGGGAGATGGTGGCAACGGGGGTGATCCGGTAGCGGGTCCGCCCGCACACCACCTGCCCCTCCACTCCGGCTTTTTGCCGATTTTCCCGCCGCCGCTTCCCCCCGCCCCAGGAGGCTGCTGAGAAAGTGGGGGCACTCTCCCCGGGCGAGAAAGGGATCGGGAGGACCGGTCAGCGGACGGATTTGAACCCGCTGCCGGTCAGGATGACCACCACCGTCCCCTCCAGGCGGGGCCGGAGGAGGTCCAGCGCGGCGACGGCCAGAGCGGAGGTCGGCTCCACGAAGAAGCCCTGATGGGCCAGGCGCTCCCGGGCCGCCAGGGCCTCCGCATCGGAGACGGTCAGGACGGCCCCGCCGCTGGTGCGGACGGCCTCCAGGATTGCCCGCCCGCGCACTGGCGCGGCGATGCGCACCCCCTCGGCCACCGTCTCCCCCTCCGGGACGGGGAGGGGGTCGGCGGCGTCGGATTCCCAGGCGGCGGCCAGCGGCGCGCAGGCCGCCGCCTGGACCCCGAAGAGACGGGGCATCCGTCCCCCCAGTTCGGCAAACCCCTGGGCCAGCCCCAGCAGCAGGCTCCCGTGCCCCACCGGCAGGACGACCGCGTCGGGCAGGCGGCCTCCCAGTTGTTCCCAGATTTCGCAGGCGGCGGTCTTCATCCCGGCGTGGATGAGGGGATGATAGACGTGGCTGGCGTAGACGG
>Ga0197142_1000646_pt1 | contig 32125 bp, 27 predicted proteins | sample GBS60_MetaG_FD_148614 | JGI IMG/M metagenome (GOLD analysis project Ga0197142, IMG submission 148614) | Sediment microbial communities from Great Boiling Springs, Gerlach, Nevada, United States - GBS 60_MetaG | ecosystem: Environmental > Aquatic > Thermal springs > Hot (42-90C) > Sediment...
TATTGGATCCGAGGCATGTGCCGCAAGATAAAAATAAGATTTTCCATAAGTGCTATTCAAATTTACACTCTTCAAAAAGTTTGATTTGGCTTCTTCGTAATATTTCAAAATCTCTCTTGGAATTGCTTCCTTTTGAGCGTTCAAAGACCTTCTATTTGCGTCAATTTGATTTTGTATGTTTTGAATATTCTGAAGTCGTTCATTTTCAGCTTGTGCTCTGTTATACAATCCACCAAGCTTTCCAGATGTAGACTGTTTGTAAGAATGCCATCTATTTGGTTCGTATATTTCAAATTGCCCCCTAAAATTATTCAAATCGGATTCGATTTGATCAAGTTGTTTTAGATAGGAATCTATCTGACTCAAGTTACTACGCAACTGATTCATCGTTTGAAATGCTACATTTCCATTTCTGAAATAAACTTCTGAAATGAAATGATTCCATCTCAAATAAGTAGATAACCCTGTTACGGTTAGTAGCAATAAACCTAATACTATTGCCTTCGTTCCAGCAAATTCATATTCCTTTCCATCGACTTTGTTGAAATACTTTCCAAGCCCTGCGCTTAAGACAAATGTAGCCAAAAGTGCATTCGGTAAGAGGTGACCAGGAAAGCTGAAGAAGCTCTGGAAGGCAAAAACCACTCCGCTTAACACGAGCATTGAGAATAAGATAGCGTCGTCTCTCTCATAGATTTTTTTTATGTTCTTTACAACATACACTACAAGAAACACGAGCATAAGTACAATCAAGCCAAGTCCTACCAAACCAGTTTCTGCAAGTACTTGGAAATAATCATTGTGAGTCCTTTTGAAGTTATTCCATCCGTAACTATATAAAGGTTTATCATTAATTAAGTCGGATATACCATATAGACCGTATAACTGATATGTACCTATGCCTTGTCCCAGGAGTTTGTGATTTTTCCATATATATATCGTGGAAAACCAAGAAAGAAATCTCTCATCTCTACTTGAAACTGAAGCCATTGCACTAAACCTATCTGTCATACTGAATGAACCTTGATTATTAAGTGGCGAAGGGATATTGTAAAGAACGATGAGTAATACCGTTACCACAAGAAATGTGTATATAGTTATTTTACGTAACAACTTGAGCTTCTTAAGAAGAGCAGGTGCTGACATTTCAAGTTCTTTTTCCACTTTATCTTCTTTTTTTCGAATGAAAAATACGTAAGCAATTAATATCAGAATGCCTTCAACAATTAAAGCAAGGTATTCGGATCTTGTCTGAGAAAATATTATTACAACAAGGTATAAAATAGCGGAAATTAAAGCAAACATCTTAAATACGAAAGCAGTAATGAATCTCTTCGTGCTCAAAACACCAACATCAAGACTAACTACAAAATAAATTGCAATCGGCAAGAGCATGTTCAGATAGTTTGAAACAAATATAACATTACCAACATTTGCTTTTATACTTGCTCTCTGGAACGGTTCTCCAACTCGACCGAGCATTATATCAAAACCAAAGTAAAAATTCAAAATTGCATTTATCGCTATAAACAATCCGGTAAGCACAAAGACAAATAGGAACCTGGAAATTTTTTCCTTATCATCAAGAATGGTAGAGAAATAGAATGATAGAATCACATTCAAGAATAGATAAAGCCCTATGTCGAATGCTTGTCTGAAGAAATTTGGATTATCTCTCCAAGTATTTATTGTCGAAAGCAATGCAACAATAGAAAAAGCAAGCCAGATAAAATGTACCTTCGATGCAAAGAATCTAACCTTCTTAGTCTTGAGCAATCTATAAAGCAGGTACAATCCAATGAGCAAACTCGCAACCGTCAATATCGCATATTTTGGCGTACTGAACTCGTATGTGTACTCTTTGTGTGCAAATAGCGCCACAAGTGGAATAGTAATGTAAAGAATAAGCTCTTCAAAAAAAGACAACACTTTTCCTCCTCCTCCTTTTAAGTTTTCAGTATTTCAGTAATTTCAACCATTTGATTAATCCAAGAAAGAACATGGATAGAGCTACGAACCCAACAAAACTAAGAAGAGTACTCTGTTTTGCAAGAAAACCTATCAACAAAATAACCAATTGAATAAACATCATTATCATCAACGTTTTCCTTTTATCCTGTGTGACATTGTTTATCTTATCGTAAATATGTCCTCTATCTCCACTAAATGGAGAGCGTCCATTAAGCAACCTTCTTAAAACACCAGCGGTGAGATCAAAGAAAAAGAGTGATACGAAGACATATGCGGAAACAATATTTGATGTATTAATATTTATTCCTCTCATTGCCGAGAGTAGACCTATCGAAAGTACACCACCAATTAAATAACTTCCAGCATCCCCCATGAATATCCTTGCAGGAGGAAAATTGTATATTAAATATCCAAGTAGTGCACCGATTAATGAAAATAGCAAAATACGGTCGTATTGTGATGTAACAACAAATGTAAGACCAAATGCTGCAGTGATTGAAATACTTGCGCATACACCATCAAGTCCATCCATCATATTAACCGCATTTATCAATGCAACGATAACGAACATATAGGGCAGTGTGAAGATGGAAATTCCACTGTACTTAAAGACAAGTAGAAACGAAACAAGAATTTCAACCAACAGTCTAACTTTAGGATTGAGATTTCTAATATCATCATAAAGCCCTAATAAAACCAGAATTGTCAAAGAGACCTTCGTAATTGCTTCAAACGGGGATGCAAAAAGCACGCCAAAAAATATACTAAGTCCGCCAAGATAAGGTGTTATTCGTTCATGGGGCTTAAGTTCGCCATCTGGTTTATCGACTATACCATACTTGTAAGCAAGTTTGCCAAAAAAAGGTATCGTAGTAGCACTAATCACAAATGAGATAAGCATATATAGAATAAAATCTATAGAGAACAAATCTTCTCCCTCCTAAAATTATACAGTATAGTTACTTAAAACGCCCCACCATAATCACTATGTGGTTCGATTGTATTATTAGAACTTTCTTCATCATCCATAAAACTTCCTTCATCATACACAAAACTTTCCTCATTATACATATTTAAGATAGTATCATCAATAGAATATTCGTCTACGCTCATTTCTCCAACGTAACTTTCTGAATCCGGTGTATTCTCGCTTGATGTTTCTTCAATGTTTACAGAAGATTCACCTTGAATATCTGCATTATCTACATCTTCAACTTTGTTTTCAGATAATTCCATTACATTTTTTTTAGAGACCAATGCTATGATTGCTTCTTGTGGTGTTTTTTTCATCTCAAGTTCTTTAATCAAATCATCTGAAAAATTGGTTAAATCGTAACCTTTATAAGAGATACTCCTCAATTCCACTACTCCTGAAGGAAATACCTCAAAAGTTGAAAGAAAGTCGTCTTCAATATATCTAACAATATCTGTTTTCATATCAACATCCCATTTTCCATCTTTAAATATATTGCCCAGTTTGTTCGTTAAACCTTTAATCTGCGCATCTTTAACTTGTACTAAAAGCTGGGCTGCATTGTCAAAGCCATAAATCTTTCCTAATATATAATCCGCAACTCTCTTATTACATTTGTCACCATCTACGAAAACACTTTCGATAATGGGATTTGAACTATTAGTATTTGAAAAAACAAATTCAAAATTCCTACGTTTTTGTGCATAATATCCTTTCCCCGAAACAAATACATAATTGTTTTTAAACGACCACGAGACTCCGCTTAAGAAATTTTCAAGAGCTTCTTCGTTCGTTTTGAAGACCGACTTACTAAACGAAAGTTTTGATTTCACTTGTGATATAAATAATTTCTCATTGTTATCTACTTTCTTTTCCGGTTTTACGTCCTGCGTCAACAACTCTGCGGGTAGTATCATACTCAAGACATTTGTGAGATTTGATTTATTGTTGTTATAATAAACATCAGATACGACTAAATCCTTTTCGTTATGTCTGGAAAACTCGATGTACATTTCCAATGCATTATTATTGCTTTTAAGACGCGCCTTCATGTGAACAATAGTCTTTACACCGCTAAAACTAACATCCCAGTAGACATCTCTCAAGTACCTTTGTGAGAACTCACTAAATGTGATTGATGCGTTCGGCAGCTTCGTCGCCAAAACTCTGTTTTTGTACTTTTCAATTTCCTCATTTACGTTTAAATATCCAAATTTTTTGTACAAACCTCTAAGATACTCAAAAGCTTCTTCCGTACTCTTTTCAACATCATCTATTTTAAAGTATGCAATTTGCACTGCTCCATAATCTTCAACAGCAAATCCCAAAGCAATCCTGCGAACCTTTCCCGGTTGTAAATCTTCAATCGCATTGAATTCAACCAACCTTTTTGCTTCATTAACTACGTACAATCTTCCACTCGGAACTTTCACCAAAACCTCACCGAGTGGAGCTTGCGAAAACTCCGGGAAGTAGCTCTCCCTTACAATCTCAAGAATGTCTTTGTCTATTTTCTTTTTATATATCATAGCCATGATTATTTTCTTTCCTTCGCTACTAAGACGACGATTGTTTATAAAAACCTCACTAACGTATATCTTTATTTTATCGTTTATCCTCTTAATCTCATATATGATATCTATAAAATTTCCAAGTGGATCCATACCGGAAATACTAACAAAGTGCTTCCCATCGTAAAATTTGTACTCATCAATCCAACCGCTCAAATACCGAAACACGTTATTGGGGTCTGTTGATTCAAAATCTGCGGGAGGATATTTTTTAACTGTTTCAAAGACAACTCTTTTAAAAATCTTATAGTAAAGTTCATCTACACCTTTCTCATCTAACTTTTTGTTGTTAACATAAACTATCAAATTATCCTTGTCTTGCACTATAAAAGTATATTTATTTCCAAAGTCATCGGTACAGTGAAATTTGGCTTGGGGCTCGAAAGAACTGCCTAATTTCACAGCTCCAAAATACATCTGACACGTTTCCAAAACACTATAGAGGTCGAAGTGCTTGTAGGAAAGACCTAAACGTCTCCATTTTTCGTACTGAATATTCACCAACCAAATCCCAGTCAGTACGACAATAGCAATAACAAAAACAGTTTTGAAAAAAGTTGATTTACTCTTCTTAGCTCTTCCTCGAATACGCAACAATACTCCCCTCCTGAATTTTATTTAGTTAATTTTAGATATCGATTTAGTTATATTATACCATATAATCGATAACCGTATTGAGCCATTTAAATTCTATCTCATAAATGCTCATTGGAAAAAACGGTATAATTTACACTTTCGTATCAGATATAGCTATTGAACTGTGATGAAACATTTGCGAAAGCGATATTTTCTGAAATAGCTCTTGACAATTTTTGTTGATATGTTAATATATAACACGGTCAGCAATGCTGCCCGTAAAGATGGCCCCATAGGATAACGGCTAGTCCATCGGATTCTCAGTCCGAGAGTCGGGGTTCGATTCCCCGTGGGGCTGCCAGAGTGAAGCCCCCATAGTTCAAAGGATAGAACGGCGGATTCCTAATCCGCAAATGGAGGTTCGATTCCTCCTGGGGGCACCATGATTGGGCCGCTAGCTCAGTAGGTAGAGCACCTGACTCTTAATCAGGTGGCCGTGGGTTCGAGTCCCACGCGGCCCACCAGTTTTCTAAGAATGATTTTAATCTAAGAGCATGTCACTCATGTTATGCAAAAGAGGAGGCGCCCGCTTCCCACCCAGTAGCATCAGGCTTTCTGGGTAGTTGAGAGTGTGTTAAGCTTTGGTTTTAGACAATAAGAGTTCAATGAACGGGCGCGAGCCCGTATTAATTTTTTTACAGGAGGGTGAAAACTATTAAGAACGACAAAGATAAGATTATTAAGAACGAAGAAATACCATTTTCCGAGCTTCGTGTAGTCGATGAAGAAGGTAGAGCAGTTGGTGTGATGGCAAAGAGTGCTGCTATAGACCTTGCAAAATCTAAGGGCTTGGACTTGATACTCGTTGCACCAAATGCACAACCACCAGTGGCAAGAATACTCGACTATGGAAAGTACAAATACGAACTTGCGAAGAAAGAACAAAAGGCGAAGAAAAACCAAAAAATAATCGAAGTCAAAGAAATGAAATTTAGAACCGGTATAAATGAACACGATTATCAAACAAAGCTCAAACATATTCGCAGATTTCTTGAAGATGGGAATAAGGTCAAAGTTACAGTTATGTTCCGAGGTAGAGAGATGGCTTTTATGGATAAAGGCAAGGAGATACTCGAGAGGATTGCTAAGGAAATCTCTGATATTGGAAACGTTGAAAAGGAAGCAAAAGTTGAAGGACGAGACATGTGGATGGTTGTAAAACCCAAGAATCTATAAGAATAAAACTTTATTAGGAGGGATACAACATGGCCAAGCAAAAGATGAAGACAAGCAAGACCGCTGCAAAGAGATTTAAAGTAACAAAGAATGGTAAAATCATGCGCAGACATGCAAATGCATGGCACAAATGTGGTGACAAAAGAAGGTCAACAATGCGTGCTCTTAGACTCGAAGACGTTGTTGCTGAATCTGACAAACCCAGAATTCTCAGACTTCTCGGAAAAAAATAATTGTAGGGAGGAATAGAAGATGCGAGTAAAAAATGCAGTAAATGCTAAGAAAAAGAGAAAAAAGGTTCTGAAGTTTGCTAAAGGATTCAGAGGCGCTCTTGGAAGAAGATATACACTTGCCAAACAGTCATACTACAGAGCCCTTAAGTTCGCTTTTGATGGAAGAAGAAATAAGAAGGGGAATTTCAGAAAACTTTGGATAACAAGAATCAATATAGCTGCAAGGAACGAAGGACTCAAGTACAACGAACTCATCCACGGATTAAAGCTTGCAAATGTAACAATCAACAGAAAGATGCTCGCGGAACTTGCAGTAAACGACCCAGAAAGTTTTAAAGAGTATGTAAAAGTAGCTAAGACAGCTCTTGGAAAATAATTGATAATGATTCTCAAAATCAAGGGGCACAAGCCCCTTGATTTTTCTTATACTTTAAAACTGTCCATTGTATAGCTTTCCAACAAACACTTTCTAAAACCATTAAAGGGGAGATGTTACTTTGACACAAAATGTTGCTGATAGGATGATTAAGAGAGTCGCCTTTGTAGCGGTACTAACAAACGTCGTTCTTGCCATCTTAAAAATAACGGTTGGTCTTTTATTCAAAAGCATGGCCGTTCTTGCCGATGGGATAGATACGTCAACTGACATATTGACTTCATCTACAATGCTCATTGCCACATTGATATCGAGAAAACCACCTGACAAAGAACACCCGTATGGACATCATAAAGCCGAGAATATTGGAGCTAAGATCATATCATTTGTCATATTTTATGCAGGTATAAGTCTATTAATTGAAAGCCTTCAGCGACTTATTACTGGAGAATATGAATTACTTCAAGGATTGTTGCCACTTCTTGCAGCACTTTTATCCGTTGCAGGCAAGACTTTCTTGTTCGTAATAGAGTACACCACTGGAAAAAAGTACAAAAGTAACTCTATGATTGCTGAAGCTAAGAATATGAGAAATGATATTTTAATGTCGGGATTGGTCTTTTTAGGTGTTGCTCTGAACAAAATAGGACTCCACTGGATGGATCCCTTGGTCGGAATTGTAATGTCTGGTATAATTATAAAGGTGGCGTGGGAGGTCTTTGAAGAGAACACGCATGACCTTATGGATGGATTAAAAGATGAAGAAATGTGGATTTATGAAAAAATCTTTGAAGCTTGCAAAGAGTGTGGAGCACTAAATCCACACAAAGTTAGGGTTAGAAAAGTTGGAGGAAAGTACGATATAGATATGGATATAGAAGTTAACGGAAATATGAGCGTTCGGGAAGCTCATGAGATAACCAAATGTATAAAAAAACATCTTTCAACGACAAATGATATTTTCGATGCAGTTATTCATGTCGAACCGGAGGAGAATGATGAAAAAGAACCATACGGACTTTCTCAGAAAGGTTAACCCAAGTATTTTAGATTATTCTTGGCTTTTAAAATTCATTATCTCTTCAGCTATCATGGTCAGTGTAATCTCCTTTTCACTCACGCTTGACGAGATTTATGAAAAATCTAAAATTGACCCAGACTTTGCCTGGGATATGTATTTGTCTTATATTTCACAAATTGATTCTACATTATCCAAAGAAGAGAGCGAGCAAATTGAAAAGATTGGCAGAAAATTAAACGCAAAACGCAAATTGAAAGATTTTGATTTTGCAATTTACGAAAATATACCAAAACTTATTGAATTTTTGAAATCTTCAGATTTTAATCCAAATTTCAAATATTATATCCTCGAGATATTTGAAGAAGAAAACCTGATGAAATACCTGGAGGAAAATTTCAACAGAGATATAGAAACACTGGTGCTTTTCAATGTGCTTTCAATAGATATATTAGACACGGAATATGTTAACAAGATTCTCGATATAATTATAAAAGACAAACTTTCAAGAGAGAGGTTTATAAACGTTATTCTCCCACGTATGAAAGATAATGAAAAATTAGCTAAGGTTCTGCTCCAAAAACTTTATTCTGAGTATTCAAGGACCTCAAAACAAAATAAAGAAACGCTTCTGTCAATTTACAGGGAATTCAGAATTCGTAATTATACCTACGATAAGTTTGAAGCAATTGTCAATAAGACCAATGTATGGTATTATAAGCTTTTCGCTGCCATCATAAATTTCTTTTCAAATCTTTTTGAACTTTTAGGCACATTATTCAAAAACCTATTGTTTTTCACCATATTTATCTTTACTATAATAGGTATAATATTATTAGTTCTACCTATCATTAGATATAGGATATTTTATGCTCTTGGTCTGAAAAGATACGCCGCTGCCACGTACAGAAAGATAGTTGACAAAGACCCGCTTAATGAAGAAAAAAGACTCGTACTGGCACAGCTCTATGAAGAAGCTGGAATGTATGAAGAAGCGATGAACGAGTATAATTTCCTAAAACGTATAAAAATTGAATAATTAGATACATAGATGACAACTTAAGTTAGAAACGATTTGAAAAGCTCTGTACTGTGTACAGGGCTTTTTTGTGGTATAATTAAAACGAATACAGTCTGGGTTTCTCAAACTGGAAGGGGCGAATGTAGTATCATGGAACAACGATTCGTACAACTTTCAAAACCACAGATTACTGATGATGATATAAGAGTGGTTACAGAAGTTCTTAAATCTGGTAGGCTTAGTATAGGACCTTACACAGAAATGTTTGAAAAATCGGTTGCAAATTATGTTGGAACAGAATTTGCAGCAGCAGTTTCGAGTGGAACAAGTGCTTTACACCTCATCTTAAGAGCTCTTGGCTTTGGAAAAGATTCTCTTTTGATAGTTCCTTCCTTCACATTTGTTGCCTCAGCCAACGTCGCACTTTACGAAGGTGGGAATGTTGAATTTGTTGACATAGAGCCAGATACAATGAATATGGATATTTCTCACTTTGAGTATGTTGCTCAAAAAAATCTTGGAAAGTACAAAAAACTGTATCTTATGGCTGTTGATGTTTTTGGTCATCCGCTTGATTGGAATAAAGTTATTGACGTGTGTAATAAGTACGGAATAGTAATTATTGAAGACTCCTGCGAGGCACTTGGAAGCGAATACAATGGTAGGAAAGTTGGTACTTTTGGTGAGGCAGGCGCATTCGCATTTTATCCAAATAAGCAGATTACCACAGGTGAAGGCGGAATTATTGTAACAAACAATGAAAAAGTCTACAAAATGGCTATCTCCTTGAGAAATCAAGGTCGCGGAGAAGGACAAGGTTGGTTGTCACACGATTATGTGGGATATAATTATAGAATAGATGAGCTTTCAGCCGCACTCGGTTGGTCACAGATGAGAAGATTAGATGAAATAATCGACAAAAGAGATACTGTTGCGCAAATGTATGAAAAACTTCTCAGAGAACTTCCAATAGAGACTCCAAAAATGATGAATTACGTTACCAAAATGTCTTGGTTTGTGTATGTGATAAGACTACCAAAGGGTACTACAAGCAATATTCGTGATAATATCATTAAATACTTAGAAAACGAAGGAGTGCAGTGCAGAAATTATTTTTCACCTGTTCATCTGCAAAAACCCTATAGAGAACTCGGATGGAAAGAAGGAATGTTGCCTATCACAGAAGAAATTTCACAAAGAACAATAGCATTACCGTTTTTTACTGATATAACTTATGAAGAACAAAAGTACGTATCTTGTAAGTTGAAGGATGCACTTTATAAATTTAATTTATTAAAGTAGGATATAAAAACTGCAGGGGGAGAGGGATTTATGATTCAAACACTTCTAAACATAACTCTTTCAGCTCTTGGGACAACATTATCAATGCCCGGGTACCTTTACGGGGGTTTTGTTTTCATTGCACTCATTCCTTTGTTTTTTGCGCTTGAAAAAAAGAGACCTTTTACTTCGGCAATAATCACTTTTGTATATTTTTTTCTATTTTCATTCATAAATTTCCACTACCTTATTAATACATTAACAACCGGACTGCCTGAATTATTTGGGCGTTTTGGTGCTTCAACTGGTTTTGCCGTCTATTTACTATTTGGTATCCTTGAAGCTTTACCATTCTTGCTATTTGGATTTCTCTACGGTCTGTGGTTAGAAAAGACACGGCTGAGACTCTTTGAACCATTATTCGTCGGTTCAATTTACGTTATTTCCGATTATCTAAGAGGAATAGGTGACTTAGGATTCACGGGTGGAAGGTTAAGTGACGCACTTTACAACTTCAAAGGACTAATTCAGATACTCCCATATACAGGAACTCTTGGATTAGTTTTCATAGTAGTTGTAGTTAATTACGAATCATATAAATTGCTGAAAAAGAACAAGCAAAATATAGTATTGGTTTTATCAGTCGTTGCTCTAATTTTCTTGCTTAATGGAATTGTCGAAAGTTTTCTTCCCAAATCGGTCGGGGACAAACCCGTGGTTTTAGCACAAACAAATATGCCTCAGAAGGTAAAATACTCGTACGAAGCATCTGAAATCGTAAAATATCTACAGGACAGTTTTTCAGAATCCCACAATTACTTGACTATCTTCCCAGAAGGAGTCTTTCCAGGTACGGATATCAGAAACTCAGAGATTGAAAAGTCTCTTTTAGAAACGTTTAAGAATAGAATATTCATAATAGGATTTCCGACATTGGAAACAAAAGATGCATATAATAGTGCTGTAATATATTCTAAGGGTACTTTTTTGAACAAGTACGATAAAGTCCAGCTCTTCCCATTTGTTGAAACTCTGCCATATAAAACTATTTTCGGTAGATTGGAATTTTTGAAAGGTATGTATTATTTTAGCTCTGGCGAAATAAAGACTTTCGACATACCAGGATACGGCAAAGTCGGAATTCAAATATGTTTTGAATCATTCTTCCCTTACATATCAAGAAAACTATCCGAAAAGAGTGAGTTTCTGGTTGTTATAACCAATGACGGTTGGTACAACTCAAAGATTCCCCTCATTCAACACTTTGCACAAGCTATTTTCAGAGCAGTGGAGACGCGAAGAAATGTAATTCAAGTTTCCAATACAGGTATCAGCGGTGTAGTTGACGAATATGGAAATTACACAATTTTACCAGATGGTACTGCATGGCGTACCTTGTATGTCAAGTCAAACACACAAAACACCTTTTATACAAAATACGGCGACTATATAGTCATAGCTTGTCTTCTATTCAATATTATTACCGGTATAACAGCAAAGAAGAAGAGCTCTCTATTCGATTAAATCTACACATTCTTAAAAAAACTTAAACAAGCTACTCTGAACCATGTACAGTTTAGGAGGTATTTAAATTGAAAAATGTACCTGCAAATATAGAAGCCGAACAGGCACTTATTGGAAGTATACTTATAGAACCAGAAAGACTTGACAACATTGTCTCACTCGTTAGTTCAACCGACTTTTACGACCAAAAAAACAGATACATATTCTCAGCGATCGAAGAATTGCACGATGAAGGTCAACCTATAGACATCATCTCCGTATGCGATAGATTAAAAGTTATGGGATTACTCGAAAAAGTTGGCGGCGAACTCTACGTTGCTCAATTAGCTGACAACGTGCCAACTGCTGCTCATGCGGAGATGTATGCACAGATAATTCGTGATAAAGCTATTTTGAGAGAATTGATTGCCGCTGGAAGTATGATTGTTGAAAAGGCGTATAATGATTCACTTGACGTTGATGAGATTCTCGACGAAGCCGAAAGAGTTGTATTCAGGATAGCCGAATCGAAAGCAACAAAGACTTACATAGATATCAAAAGTGCTTTAACAGAAGTATTTGAACATCTTGAAGACCTCAGAGCAAAACACCTGAAAGGTCTTACAGGACTTGTGACTGGAATACCAACAGGGTTCAAAAAGCTCGATGAAATGACTTCTGGCTTCCACAAATCTGATTTGATTATCATTGCCGCACGTCCAAGTGTTGGTAAAACAGCATTTGCATTGAATCTTGCGAGGAACATGGCGATGGTTGGTGAATCTTCAATCGGCATGTTCAGTCTTGAAATGAGTAAAGAACAACTTATACAAAGATTACTATGTATGGAATCGCTTGTTGATTTACAAAAGGTCAGACGAGGATGGTTGAGTGATGAAGAGTGGAAAAGATTGGTTCAAGGCGCATCACGACTTATGAAGGCAAATATTATCGTTGATGACGAATCAAATCTTGAACCAAGGGTTTTACGCGCAAAAGCAAGGAGAATGAAAAAAGAGTACAATATAGATGCGATATTCATAGATTACCTTCAATTAATGGATATTGGAGAAGGTAGACGCGATAGTAGACAACAGGAGATTTCAGAAATATCGCGTTCATTGAAACTACTTGCAAGGGAACTCGATGTATCTATAATTGCACTCTCACAACTCTCAAGAGCAGTAGAACAAAGAGAAGATAAAAGGCCAAGACTAAGTGATTTACGTGAATCTGGCGCAATAGAACAAGATGCGGACGTCGTAATATTCCTTTACAGAGATGAATATTACAAAAAGCAACATGTTGAACTTCCACATGAAACAGAAATAATCATTGGAAAGCAAAGAAATGGTCCTATAGGCACTATCACACTCATGTTCAATCCTTCTTTCACGAACTTCTTTGACCCTGATGTATTTCATTCAGATAGCTAAATAATACAAGAGCATGAAAAGGAGTGTAAAGAGATGGTTAAAGCTGTTTATCCAGGTTCCTTTGACCCAATCACATACGGTCATATAGACATAGCCAGGAGGGCTTCAACACTTTTCGACGAACTGTATGTCGTTGTTATGGAAAATAAAAAGAAGAGTTATACATTCACCGTTGAAGAACGAGTTGAAATGGTTAAAGAATGCCTTAAAGATATCCCAAATATACACGTCGATACCTTCTCCGGTTTGCTTGTTGAATACACGGCGCAAAAAAACATAGATGTAGTTATAAGAGGATTAAGAGCGGTAACGGATTTTGAGTACGAACTCCAAATGGCACTTGCAAATAAAGAAATCTGCAATGGAGTGGAAACTATCTTCCTAATGACAGATAAAAATTACTCTTTTCTATCTTCGAGCCTTGTCAAAGAAGTTGCATCATTTGGTGGAAAGATTTCACAATGGGTGCCTGAGTTCGTAGAAGTAATAATACGCAGAAAGTATGAAAAGCATACAAAATGATGTAAAATGGGGTGAATACAATGGCAATTGAAAGTTCAGATGTAAATAGTGTAAATAGTAAAACTAAAGAGGTACTGATAAAGGTTGAAAATCTTTCAAAAATCTATGGAACTGGTAATTCAAAAGTGATTGCGCTTGATTCGGTTAACCTTGAAATCTACAAAGGTGAAATAGTTGCTATACTTGGTCCATCAGGTTCAGGCAAAACGACCCTTTTGAATCTCCTTGCAGGACTTGATATACCAACGACGGGTTCCGTCGTTGTAGATGGACGTGAGATTACAAAAATGACTGAAGAGGAAAAGGCAAAATTTAGAGCAAAGGAAATGGGATTCATATTCCAGTTCTTCAACCTTATCCCCGTGCTTACCGCTGTTGAAAATGTAGAACTTCCTCTCTTACTTAACAAAGTACCAATTTCTCAAGCAAGAGCAAGAGCTCTTGAACTTCTTGAGAAGATGAATATCATACATAGAAAAGATGCTTATCCACCTCAGCTCTCTGGTGGTGAACAACAAAGAGTTGCGATAGCAAGAGCACTATCAACACACCCAAAGATAATATGGGCTGACGAACCAACCGGGGCACTCGACATCAAAAATGGCGAGCAGATTAAAAGACTAATAATCGACTTAAATCAGGAATTTGAAACTACATTTGTAATAGTAACACACGACCAGAGCGTTGCTCAGATTGCTAATAGAATAATGAGAATGGAAAGTGGCAAGATTGCTGAGACTATAATTAATAATTAAATTACAGAAAGGAAGATTCCATAGAAAATATGGTCATTTATTTAACAGGTGATTCTGAATTGGGAAAGGAACTTTACATAAGAGAATACCTTAAAGGGAAAGACGTTGAATATCACAAGCTCTTTGCAGATGACGATGTTAAGATACAAGAGCTTAAGAATGCTGCTTCAAGTTTAGGTTTATTCTCGAATAGTAAAGTATACGACCTCGTTGATTTCGATGAATGGAATAAGGCTGAAAAGAACGACTTTAACACTCTCGACCTTTCAGCTAATTGGTTAACAGTTTTTGTTAGAACTCAAAAGGTTGGAAAAGATATTACTAAGGTTGACGGAAAAATAAAAATACTTAACTTTGAAAAGCCGAAAGAGTGGGAAGAGGAAAAGTGGATGAAATTTATAATCGACATAGCAAATAGCCTTGGCATTACATGTAATTTCCACATAGCTCAAAGTATATTTAAATTCACAGGTCCTGACGAATATGCGATACTAACAGAATTGGAAAAACTTCGCATATATTCAGACAACCATCCTACGCCTTCAGATATTGAACAGATAGTTTACAAAAGAACGATAAGCAAGTTAGACGAACTGGGATTTGCAATATCAGAGAAAAAATTTAACCTTGCTCGTGAATTTGCAGATGAAATCTCAGAAGGATACGAACCTGTGGTAGTCATGTATGCGGTCGCAAAACACTTTATAGATTTATTTAACATATTGGTATATTCACCAAAGAAGAGTGCCTACAACTGGCCTGACATTTCAAAAATAGCAAAAGACACAGGAATTCCGTCGCCGAAAGTTGCACGATTTCTTGGATTCAAATTCAAAGATTCGAAGACCACCCCAGTAAATCACACATCAATTTATAAGCTTAAAGAAGTAAGAGAAATCATTGAGTATTTATACACACTTGACAGAAGAATAAAGCTTGGTGATGATCCGAGGTTACTATTGAATATCTTCATAACTGCCATTGAAACTGGAGACATCTCAAATCCTGAGAAACTCTTGGAATTCTAAAGATATAAAGATATACTGTGGAGGTGATAACTTGAGAAGCGGTTTCGCATCTTTTGTTGGTAAACCAAACGTTGGTAAATCATCTATAATAAATGCGATAATGGGAAAGAAAGTGGTGATTGTCTCGGATAAACCGCAAACAACGAGAAATAGGATAAATGTTATATACACAGATAACGACTCACAGATAGTATTTGTCGACACACCCGGTATACACAAACCACTCCACCGACTTGGCGAATATATGATTAAAGCGGCTGTACAAGCACTTAAAAACGTCGATTTACTACTCTTCACAATAGATGCCAAGGAAGGTTTTGAGACACCAGAAGAATTCATTTCCGGTTACATAAATCAATCCGGTACACCAACGCTGGGAATAATAAACAAAATAGACTTAACAGAGAGTGAAAAGATTGATATTATTGAAGAAAAATTGCGGAAGAATTTGGAAAACCTCGTTGACATAGTTAGAACATCTGCTGTAACTGGCGAGGGACTTGATTTACTAATCACAAAGATAAAAGAACACATACCAGAAGGCCCGCAATTCTATCCTGAAGACATTGTTGTTGATAGACCACTTTCATTTATAGCTTCAGAATTGATAAGAGAGAAGATATTCCATTTCACTTACGAAGAGATACCTCACTCTGTTGCTGTTATTGTCGAAGAAATTAAAGAGCGTGAAAATGGGATTGTATACATAAGGGCGAATATATATGTAGAACGAGACAGTCAAAAAGGCATTATAATAGGTCAAAATGGGCAGATGATAAAGAAGATTGGGCAGAGCGCAAGAAAAGATATAGAATATTTCCTCGAAGCGAAAGTCTTTCTTGACTTACACGTTAAAGTCAAAAAAGACTGGCGCAACAAAGATTTTATAATCCTTAATGAAATTGGGATGAGAAACGACCTTGATTGAGCTTCTTACTTGGGAATTCGTGGGATATTAACTGTATTGAGTTTCATATCCGTCCTCGCTATGTAATATTTAAAACCGTACTTTCTTGAAAGTTCTACATAAGTCTTTATTCTATCAGCATTTTTACTATCGAGTGGATTTCCGTTATCGATATACTCCACAGAGAGAATAGTAACACCATGTTTGGACAGCTCAAGGAGTTTATTGAGACGCTGCAAATAGAGTTTTGTATTAGTTACAAGTTTGGTATTTTTGAAAAACAAGCTTTCAACAAGAACATACTTCACCTTTTCTCTCAAATCGGGAAATTCCAAAAGAATATCTTCACCATTAATCAGTACATAATCCATATTTGGAAAGTCTTTTATCACCTTTCTGATGTTCTCAACCATTGCACTTTTTAACACTTCAGAAGACCTACCAGTAAATTTTTGCAAAGAAACATTTTCATATACATTTATCCAATCGAGAACAACACCGTCGAATTTTGCTTCAATTATCTTCTTCATATAGTCAGAAATGATTTTGTACCATTCAGTGTACCAGAACTTTACATAATACTCGCCTGGCCAGTTTTCAAGTGGTCCAAGAATTAACGACTTATCAAGATACTTCCAGTAAAAACGCCACTCTTCCGCAATTGAAAAGTTTAGATAACAAAAGACCTTTTTACCTGAATTCTTTAGAATTTGAATGTCTTCCTTTTTAAAAGCGAATTTATCCGTACCATCTGCGGAGTAATCAATAACTACAATGTCAGCTTCTTTTAGATCCGCTGACAATATCTCCTGAATATTTGAGCCATTTGTATACAGAATCCATGTTTGTGGCACAACAATTGCAAAGACATTAAGTACAACCAATAAAAGAACAACTGAAATCATTACACCTATAATAATCTTCACTCCAACTTCATTTGTCATCTACAAGCTCCTTGCCATCGAATTTTGCATCATTCAAAATTAAAAGAAGTCGCCCGCCGGCGACTTCCCTTTTGTATCAAAATTAGTATTTAATGTAAGGTATCAAAGCCATTTGTCTTGCTCTTTTAATTGCATCTTTAACCATTCTCTGGTGTTTTGCACAGTTACCTGTTAACCTTCTTGGAAGTATCTTACCTTTTTCATTCAGAAAATCCTTGAGAATCCTAATATCTTTATAATCTACATATTCAACATTCATCTGGCACATTCTACATACTTTAACTTTTCTTCTTCTCTGCCTTACTTTTGGCATATTATTCCCTCCTATTAAAGGTTTAGCTTAATACCGAAGAAAGCTTACTCAAGAATCAAAATGGTGGTTCATCATCGCTTGGTAAACCATCGTCTCCATCTGTTCCAAAGACCTCTTCGTATGGAACATCTTCAGGTATATCTCTATCACTTCTCTTCGAATCAACAAACACGATATTATCTGCCCAAATCTCCACCGTTGAACGTGGTTGTCCATCATTCGTCTTCCATTTGTTTATCCTCAACTTGCCATCAACGAGCACCATTCTACCTTTCTGCAGATAGTTGTGAGCAAGCTCTGCTAACTTCCTGAATGTGACGATTCGTATAAAATCTGCTTCATTACCGTTACCAGCTCTATTAACAGCAAGTGTGAATGTCGTTATAAGATTTCCGTCAATAGTCTGTCGTGTCTCAGGATCATGGGTAAGTCTTCCAACGAGTACCACTTTGTTATATGACATGATTATTCACCCTTTTCTTCAGTGGTGACCTCCTGCTCAACTTCCTGCGTACCTTCTGGTTCTTTCTTTGCTCTCGCTGCTCTTCTTTCCTTCTTTTCAAGGTCTTCTCTTCTGAACGTTTGCCATCTCATGAACTCTGGGTGGACTTTGAAGTAATTTTCCAGTTGTTCAAGTCCTTGTCCATTTGAGCGGAAGTACATCACAGTATAGTCACCTTCGAAATACTTTCCAATCTTGTACGCGAGCTTTTTCAAGCCCCACCTGTCAACTGTCTCCACCTGTGCTTTGACTCTTTCTTCCATGAACTTCTTCACGTTTTCAACAAGGTTGTTCCTTTCTTCCTCTGGTACATCTGGTTTGATAATGAACATCGTTTCGTAAATCCTCATAAAGCACCTCCTCCCTCGGTCTATGCGGCCCTGCTTTTCTCTTATTAAGCAGAGCGGGATTAAAACTTCTTTGTTAATAAAACAAATACGGGCATAAGCCCGCCTATTTAGATGTTTCTGGTGGGCTCGGAGGGGATCGAACCCCCGACCGTCCGGTTATGAGCCGGATGCTCTGCCAACTGAGCTACGAGCCCACTCTCTTGGAGGCGACGGAGGGATTTGAACCCTCGAATAGAGATTTTGCAGACCTCCGCCTTAGACCCCTTGGCTACGTCGCCCCAATGCGTGTTAAATTCTATCACACAATCTTTTGTCTGTCAACTATTTCGATGAATTTTTTGGATAAAGAATCATGAATATACAATAAAACAAAAAGTCCCTCGTTACTCACCATAGAGGGACTTCTTAGAATAGCTATCAAATACGCAAATATATTACACTACTTCCCAATACATTCCTTCATCTTTCCAGTAAAACTTCACCTTTTGACCTTCTTTAACCTGCTCATCGATTATAATTTCAGCAAGCTTGAATTCCACAGTATTTTCAAACAATCTCCTCAAAGGTCTCGCTCCCATTGTCGGTACATAACCTTCCGTAGCAAGATACTCCATCATTGACTCATCGAGTTCAACAGAGATATTTCTATCAGCAAGCCTTTCATTAAGTTCCTTGAGGTATATGCTGATAATTTCCTTTATATGTTCTTTCCTCAAAGGTTTGAAGACAACTGCTGCATCTATTCTATTTATTAATTCTGGTCTGAAATATCTGCGCATTTCTTCTTCCATATGTTTTGGTATTGCACTTTCCAGTCCATCTTCAATATCTTGTATGATAATATCTGATCCAATATTACTTGTCATAATTATTATTGTATTTCTGAAATTCACGGTTGTACCTTTACCATCAGTCAACCTTCCATCATCGAACAACTGAAGCAACACATTGAAGACTTCTGGATGAGCTTTCTCAATTTCATCGAAGAGAACGACACTGTAAGGTCTTCTTCTCACTTGCTCTGTTAACTGTCCACCTTCTTCGTACCCAACATATCCCGGAGGCGCACCTATTAACCTTGCCACTGAGTGCTTTTCCATATATTCACTCATATCGATTCTAATAAGAGCTTTTTCACTGCCAAACATAACATCGGCTAACCTTTTTGCAAGTTCAGTCTTACCAACACCAGTTGGACCAAGGAACAAAAACACTCCAAGTGGTCGCTTTGGATTGCGTATACCAGCCCGAGACATCTTTATTGCATTCGACACAACTCTTACAGCCTCTTCTTGGTCAACGAACTTCTCATGTATCAATTTCTCTAAATTCTTAATCTTTTCTTTCTCATCACCCATGATTTTACCTACGGGAATACCCGTCCAACGTTCGATAACCTTTGCAATCTCCTCTTCGCCTATCTCTTCAACTTGATCAATCTTGGCGCGTGCAGCCGCTTCATCTACAAGGTCAACTGCCTTATCTGGCATGAAGCGGTCAGTGATATATTTTGAAGACAATTTTGCAGCGGCTTCGACAGCCTTATCCGTTATTTTCACGCCGTGGAATTCTTCAAACTTTGGCTTCAGACCCTTCAAAATCTCTATCGTCTCTTCGATAGTTGGCTCGGGAACAAATATAACTTGGAATCTTCTGGCAAGTGCTTTATCCCTTTCGATGTGCTTTCTGTACTCTTCAACCGTTGTTGCACCGATAACCCTCAAAGTACCTCTTGCCAATTCTGGTTTCAGTATATTTCCAGCATCGAGTGCTCCTTCTGCTGCGCCTGCCCCAACAACTGTATGTAACTCATCGATAAACAAAATTACATCGGTCCGCTTTTTTAACATATCAATAAGCTTTTTCAATCTCTCTTCGAATTCGCCTCTAAATTTAGTACCAGCTACTAACCTTGCGAGGTCGAGTTTGAGAACTGTTTTGTTTTTCAAAAACTCCGGAACACTACCTGATACAATCCTCTGGGCGAGCCCCTCGACAATTGCAGTCTTTCCAACTCCTGGATCTCCGATGAGTACAGGATTATTCTTCATCTTTCGCCCAAGAATTTCAACCATTCTATTAACTTCATTCTCTCTTCCTATAACCGGCATCAACTGACCATTTTTAGCCATTTCTGTAAGATTTTCCGTGAATTTCGCAAGGACATCGATATTTTCTTCTTCTGAGTACGTCCTCTTCATTCTCAGTTCCTTGATAGCGCTGTAGAGCTTATCCTGAGTAACACCATGCCTTGCCAATAATCTGTACGTTGTCGTTTCTGGAACTATTGCCATGGCAAGCAGCAGATGGTCTGTACCTACCTTCTCATCCCCCATACGCTTTGCTTCACGCTTTGCCTCGTTGATAACCTTTGTTGTATCGGGCGTTACATAAACTTGGCCAGTATTACCAGAAGAATAATAATACCCTCCCTTTGAGCTAATCGCACGTTCAACATCGATTCTCAGCGCGTTTGTATCGACGCTGAGATAGGACAAGATGTCGTATGCCGCGTTCTTTGTGTTTTCCAGCATCGTCAAAAGTATATGCTCTGGTGCCATCTGGTTCTGTCTGTATCGATTCAACACATCGGACACAGACTGTAAGATTTCCTGAGCATTCTCAGTGAAATCCTCCATGTTAAACATCATACTTACCACTCCTTTCTTCTTTTCTATTTTGTTTAATTTGTTTTTCCAGTAATATCATACCATATTAGCACTCATATGTCAAGAGTGCTAATACAGATTTTCAAAACATCAAATGATTTAAGAAACAATTTTGCAAATACCATTTGCTTTTGGGCATTTTGATGCTAAAATATATGTGTTAGTTCGTTAAACTAACTTTTTTCATAGGACGCCCTAAGGTTATAAATCATGGGAGGACAATATATATGCAGGTAGCTCAACTGATAACGCTCTTCACTTTTATAGATGGGCTTGCGCAGGGGATATATGGAACTATATTCAATCTCATGCTCAGAACTTACGGTACTTCTACGTCCAGTGTAGGACGAGTTACCTCGTTATTTTTGTGGGGAAGTGCCATATTCGGGTTACTTTTTGGGATATTGGCGGATAGAGTGGATAAAAAGCAACTGATGATTACTACACATGTTATAAGCATCTTCTTCGGAACTTACAGGGTAATGACCAACTCACTTTTCCAACTTTCTATCGCATCATTCTTTTTCGGCGGATTCACAACGGCAACTTCGATAGTTCTTTCGACTATGCTCATATTAAGAACTTCACGTGAAAATAGAACGCAGATGCTTGGTTTGAACTTTGGAATTGGAATGTTTACAGGGGTGCTTGGCAATGTCTTTGGTGGCATTCTTGGAGACTTCTTTCCATTTAAAGCTGTCCTTATTGCTTCAAGTTTATGTAGAATATTTGCACTTATTGCTTTAGTGAAGATAAAAGAACATACGGTTGCGTCAAATAATAGTCAAATGCAAAATGCCTTGAGTTTTTTGTCAACATTCGGTCGGATAGACTATCGCACAAAAAAGGTTGTTTGGTACTATTTTCTATCAACTATGAGTGTTGGTTTCGGTGCTGGATTATTCGTAACATTTGGTAATGTCATATTCTATGATCTATTTCATATGAATCCATCTTTGATTGGAACTATACTCGCAATCGCACAATTGGCAACGAGTATTGGTGCTGTTTTTTCACACAAATTTGGCAAAAAATTTGGAGATATGAATGTATTAATATTTTCGTACGTCTTTGTTCCTATTTTGATTGTAATGCTGAGCTTTGTCCGTGAACCGTTTACTTTTACATCTGTTTATATCCTACGCTTTGCCGTGATGAATATGGTTGGACCCCTGCTAACAGCGACTGTGTTTTCAAACATTTCAACAACTTACCTCTCATCAATCAACGGCATGAATATCTTTTTGAACAACATTGTGCGTGCACTCTCAGCAGAACTTTTTGCATTATTAACAAAGTATAACAACGGATATACATTAATTTTTTTGGTAAGTTCGTTCTTCTATTTCCTAAATGCATATGTTATGATTAGAATGTATAAGCAAATAAAAGATTAGAAGTTTAGAAATCTAACATCTTACTATATGACTGAAAGGTGAACAGAGTATGTTTATGGTGAATGGTTCTGATGAAATTGATAAGACGCTTATTGAAAAAGATGATACAAAGACATTAACAAGAAGTCTGTTCAAATTATCTATTCCAACGATGCTTGGATTTGCCATCCAATCACTTTACGACACCGTTGATATGTTCTGGATTGGAAAAATCTCTTACAAAGCAATCGCTGGAATAGTCATATTTTCGACAATATTTTGGCTTGTAGCGATATTAAATGACATTATCGGTATATCGTCTGTTTCGTTAATTTCCCAAGCATATGGGAAAGGCGATAAACCTCTAACATGTAAGATAATCGAACAAACGCTTATATTCAAAGCATTTGTGGCAGTAATCGCTTCTGCTATTTTAGTTATTTTCTTTAAGCCCATTGTTAGATTCTTCTCATCTGATGAGGATGTCATTAATTCGGCTATACACTATGGATATATAAGAATATTCTTTATGCCGATTTTCTTTATGACCTATTCAACTTTTACAGCTTTAAGAAACATTGGACGCGCATCACTTGCAACTATAACAATGGCTGCTGGTACAATTGTAAATATAATCCTTGATCCAATATTCATATTCGACACAATACCGTTTATAGGTATTCCGGGTCTTGGAATGGGCGTTTCTGGTGCTGCATGGGCTACTGTTATCTCGACATTCCTTCCTCTTACATGGGGATTGGTTCTCTTATTCAAGGGTATCGATGGAGTGAAAATTTCATTGAAAGGCTTATTTTTACTTGAAAGGAATATAGATAAGAAATTAATTACCATAGGGCTTCCTTCTGGAATAGAGATGCTCTTGAGGAATCTTTCTTATACAATTCTTATTAAGTTATCATCGTTGTTCGGTTCGGAATATGTAACTGTATTTGGTATAATAGAGCGAATCTTTGGATTCTCGGTAATTCCTATATTCGGACTCTCGACTGGAGCAAGTACGTTGGTAGGGTTCCGACTTGGAAAAGATGATGAAACTGGTGCAAAGAAAGTAGCTATTTTAACTACGTTATACAGTGTTCTAATCGTAAGTACTCTGCTACTGATAACCTTAGCATATAAAGAACGGGTGTTTATGATTTTCACTACAAATACAAAAGTTCTGGAAATAGGTGCTGAAAGTATCCATTATCTTTTTATCGGACTTTTCTTAATCTCGTTCAGTGCCGGTCTTTCAAGTGCTTTTTTCGGTTCCGGGAAGACATCTGTACCACTTATCGCTGGTTTAGTAAGCAGATGGGGTGTCATGGTTCCTTTTGTTTTGATTTCTATATTCATCTTTAAAATAGGACCAATTGGGTTATGGTTAACATTTCCCGTTTCGGAAATTGCAGAAGTTCTTGTCATGGGCATAGCGTTCTTCAAATCGAACTGGACGAAAAAACGGGTTATTTAGCCTATTCAGATTTTCCAAAATACATCTGAACAACGTAAATTAAAGCACTTATTCCAAAAGCATATACCGACAATCCCAGATTCCCCTTAAACATATCGAAAAGTATTCCGCCGAGAAGAGGACCTATCCCAAAAAGTAGTCCTATTACCATTTCGTGTAGTGCTCCTTGTTTTCCGTGGTCTTCTTCTTCCGATAAAAGTCCGTAAAATATTGCAAATGTGTACGGCACAGCGTAGCTAAAACCTGCAAAAAGTGCCGTTAAAAAGAACATTAATGGACTTTTTGCAAATAGTGCCATTAAGCCCGTTAAAGGTACCACACTAAGAAGCGCAGCACAAACTCTCTCATTTCCAACCCAATCTTTCCATGATTGTAGTAATACAAAAGTCAGTAAAACACCTATATTAGCCCCTACGATTAAAAATCCAGCTCTTTCAAGTTTTAATCCCGCAAGTAGCATCAATTTTGGAAAGCCTGCAAGGACAGAAGTATAAACCAATCCTCCCAAAAAGAGAATAATTCTGTACTCTAATCTGAGGTATCGCATAGCCTTTTTATTGAGCACAACCGCTGTATTATGCGTATGTCTGAGAAGTTTTTTAGATGGAGTAAACGTAACGACATCGCCAAATTTTCGATAATCCATGTAGAGCAGAGTACTCGTTAATACTGAAATGATCAAGCCTGTAATGAAGATAAAATTAGGGGCACGTACAGTTAAGAATGGTCCGAACGCAACACCAATTATATTCCCCGTACTCCATGAGAGAGTAAATCGACCTGTAATTGATGGTGGGTCAATATTCAACAAACTCTCAGACTTGGCTATCAACCCTTCAACTTGGGGGAAGAACGCCCCGAAGAATATTCCCTGAAGAATTGAAAATATCACCAAACTTGCAGGTTTCTTGACAATAAATCCAAAGATTGAAACAACAGCGAGATATATCGCAAGTAAGGAAATCATCTTCTTATAACCTAATCTTGTGCCAAGATGTCCCAGCGTGATACTTGCAGTGGCATAAGCGATTGATAAGAAAAGATTAACAAGCCCAATCTGTGTAAATGTAAATTCCAACTTTGCTGCTGTGGAATTTATGAATGTGCTGTAAAGATAAGCCTGTATCGATATTACAAATGAAAGCAGGTGTAATTTGTGGAATACTCTTTGAACAGTCATCAAAAGACACACTCCTGTTAAAAAATATTCTTTGGATCAGCAAATGTATATCCTTTGGAGAGAATGCATGGAACAAGCTCTTTGAGAATCTTCAACGCTCTTTTTCCCCTATTTCGTCCATCGTGGAGTAATATTATTGTACCTGGTCTTATTGAAGATTTGAACATCTCAATAATCCTCTCATCTGGTTCATCGAGCCAATCCCCGCCAGCTGACCAATTCATAGTTATATAACCATATTTTTGTGCTATCTCGCCAACCCAATCTCTGTAATAACCTTCAGGCATTCTGAGAAATCTTATCTTAACCTCAGGCAATATTTCTTTTATGTTACTTTCCGTCTTATCAAGCTCACTTATCAATATCTCTCTCATTTCCTCAATAGTTGCAGTTTTTTGTAATTCATAAAAACTCATGTGACAAAAAGTATGTGTACCTATTTCATGCCCTTCTTCGTACTGCCTTTTTAATATATCCGGATAGCCCTTCACAGTATCACCTGAGACAAAAAATATTGCTTTGATATTGTGTTCTTTTAAAAAATCAAGGATTTCTCCTGTGTAATTCCCAGGTCCGTCATCTATCGTCAGTAAAACTATGTTTTCTTCTGTTGGTAGTTTCGTATACAATCTTCCAAGCTCAAATTTGATTACTTGATTGTTATCAGAAGCAGTTGACGTTGTAGAAGATTCAAGACTCGCAGGTTGCATAAGACCGTTATTAATATTTGCGTGATACAAAGTCATATCTTCATCATTTGAATTCTCAACACTTGATTCTGAAGATTCTGAAGATTCTGTAGATGACTTAGTTTCCATCTGTTCCAATAATATTCCTAAGGAGTGTTCTTGATTTTCATTTTGTTTGGAAGTTTTATCATCAAACGTAGTATTCAGTTGTCTTTCTATTCCCTTAGTTTCCGACATTCGAAGAATTACATAAGTTGTAAGAGTTCCTACACCAGTAATGAACAAAAATATAGCTGCAATGAAAACGAAACGCTCCTTATGCTTCATGTAATTTCCTCCATGCTATATATACTCATCTCAGATTCATTATATCAACAAAGCTATATTAGTGCTAATTAAGTTCCATTGACAAAAACTTACTCGAATGTTACAATTAAAATGAACTGCGTATTTCAATATATCCTGGAGGGGAGCTCCTGATAAGCGGAGCTGAGAGGGGAATGTCAAATTCCCGACCCTTCGAACCTGATCCGGATAATACCGGCGGAGGGACCAGGCACACAAAGAGTGCTTAAGGTGTGAATCTGGAAAAATAAATAGCTCAAATTTATCCCTCCGCAAATCAGTAAATGATAAATGCGGAGGGATTTTCTTTACTCATAATTACAAAGTCATTTCTTGAGAAGGAGGGACAAGTATGAAAAAGTTAGTCGTGTCATTCTTGTTGGTCATTATCACTATTATCGGACTGTCAGCAGAGCTTGTCATCTACACATCGGACAGTTTTGCGGGCGGTATTGCAAAGTTGGTCGTTCCTAAATTTGAGCAGATGTATAAAGTCAAAGTAAGAGTGATTAGCTTAGGCTCCATGGGTGATGTCTTGGCAAGAATGATTGCAGAAAAGAATTCACCTAAGGCAGATATTGTTATTGGATTAAATCCACAGCAACTTCAAAAAGCCATTAAAGAGAACTTACTGGAAAAATACCGTGCCCTTAACTCAAAGAATTTAGTCTATAAAGGCTTTGTCAACGATTATGGAACAGTCTACGATTACGGTGCATTGGCGATTATTTACAACGTTGAAAAGGTGAAAAATCCACCGAAATCGTTCAATGATTTACTCAAACCCGAGTATAAAGGCAAGATTGTACTTATTGATCCAAGGACATCGAGCACCGGTCTTTCCTTCCTCATGTGGACTATAGCAGCATTTGGCGAAGATGGTGCAATGGAATATTGGAAGGAGTTAAAAAAGAATGTACTTACCTTCACAAGTGGTTGGAGTGCTTCATTCAAAATGTTAGAAACTGGTGAAGCAGATATGATCATTAGCTATGCGACAGATGGTGCATATAGTATGTATAAATATGGCTCGATAAAATACATGCCTGTAATCTTCGAAGAAGGAGCGTATGTACTTGAAGAATACGCTGCAATAGTCAAGAACGCAAAGAACAGAGCACTTGCAAGAATGTTCATAGAATTCATGCTCACTCCAGAATTTCAAAGAGAGGTGCCATTGAATCAGTGGATGCTCCCAGTAATAAAAATTGAATTACCAGATGTATTTAAATACGTACCGGAAACAAAGAAAATACTAAAACTCGACCCAAAGATAAATGATAGACTCGATGAGATACTAAGAAAATGGGAAAAAGCAGTTATTGGATAAACGGGCATAAGACGAATTAATGAATTTTGAACTGAGTTTTACTTTGCTCCTGGAACGTTCCAAAAGTTCCAGGAGTTTCTTTATATAAATATTTGAACGAATTTAGTAGATTTCGGGTCTAAATGATTGATGGAGTGATATTTTTTGAATCCCAGCAATTGGAGGTGGCACAGAGATGAAATTAGCTGTTGTGGTAATAATCGTTCTAAGCGTACTCTTTAACACTTTCGGTTTTACTCAATTTCTGAAAGTTGGTCTCTTACTTGGTACACCGTATGCATTCTGGCAGGGTGAAAAACTTGTTGGAATTGATTACGAATTTTTCAAACTTGTTGCAAAAGAGATGGGAATGCAAGTTGAATTTTACTTGCTTCCGTTCTCTGTGCTTGACCCTGTAACATTACCTAAGCTGGGATTGGATATTATTGCTGGTGGTATACACATGACAGAAGATCGAAAGAAACAATTTAATTTTTCGGACTCTTATCTCAAATCTGGACTGGCTATCGTTCTAAGGAAAAGTTTGACATGGGATGGAAACACTGAGAAGATTACATTCGGAGTGAAAAAAGGGGCAACGGCGGAAAAGATAATTCAAGACTGGATTAAGAGCGGAAAGAAGATTTCATACATTACAATTGTCTCAAACGAGGAAATAATAACGAATCTTCTCATAAAAAAAATTGACGCTGCTTTCTTTGATTATATAAACGCACTGTATCTCTCAAGAATGTACGGATTAGTCGTACATAAGGAACTTGTATATTCAGTGGACATAGGTGCCGTCATCTCAAACGCCACGCTCAAAGATTCAATAAACAGTGCCATAAAGAAACTAATCAAAATAGATGAGATTAGAAGAATAGTTACCTCATACGTTGGGAAATATTAGTAATAGAAAAAATTAAAAGTCCCGGATCGAAACTCCGGGACCTGTTTTTTATTTATATTAAAGAATCAATCCGCCGTCGACACCAATCACTTGGCCTGTAACGTAAGAAGATTCATCGGAAGCTAAGAAGAGATAAAGGTACGCAACTTCAATTGGTTCTCCAAGTCTCTTCAAAGCGGCTTTTTCTGCCATTGCTGTTAAAATCTTTTCTGGTACCTTTTCAGTCATAGGTGTTTTGATAAATCCTGGTGCGACTGCGTTAACTCTTATCTGTGCGCCTTTTCTTGCAAATTCTTTCGCCCATGTCTTTGTCATACCGATAACACCTGCTTTTGTTGCTGTGTAATTTGTTTGACCGATGTTCCCGTAAATACCAACTACGGAAGAAGTATTAATAATGCTTCCCTTTCCCGCTTCAAGCATATGTGGAACAACTGCTTGTGTCATGTTGAAGACACCTTTCAAATTGACGTTGATGACCTTATCCCAATCTTCTTCTGTCATATTCTGAATGAGCGCATCTCTCGTTATACCTGCATTATTTACAAGTACATCTATCTTTCCAAATTTTTCGATAACATCTTTCACAACTTCTGCTATTCTATTTCTGTCGGTAACATCGAGTTTGTAAAAGTGAATATTTGGCTGTTCGTAGGTTGTCTCTCCAACATCGCAAGCAATTACTATAGCACCTTCTTTGGCAAAGAGCTCAGCTGCTGTCTTACCAATACCACTTCCTGCACCTGTGATGATACAAACTTTTCCTTCCAATCTCATAGTACAACCCCCTCTACAATTATATCGTTTTAAAGATTACTCAATATTCTCAACGATGACTGCCGTACCCATTCCACCACCGATACAGAGCGTTGCAAGACCGTACTTTGCGTGTCTTTTTTTCATTTCATACAGCAACGTAACTATAATCCTGTTTCCACTTGCACCAATTGGATGTCCGAGTGCGATCGCTCCACCATTTACATTTGTGCGTTGTAAAATCCATTCCTTCGTTACTCCAAATGATTTTTCAAAACCTCTTATAACCGCAAGGCTCTGTGCAGCAAACGCTTCGTTCAATTCGATGAGTTCAATATCCTGGAAAGATAAACCTGCTTTCTTCAAAACTTTCTCCGTTGCTGGAACAGGTCCGAAACCCATTCTCATCGGGTCAACACCGGCTTGAGCCCATGCAACAATCCTGCCCAACGGCTTAAGTCCTTTCTTTTGAACATATCTATCACTTGCAAGAACAATAGCGCTACCACCATCGTTTATACCACTTGCATTACCTGCGGTTACCGTACCGTTGGGCTTGAACGCGGGTCTCAACTTAGCAAGTGTCTCAAGAGTTGTGTCGAATCTTGGATGCTCATCAGTGTCGAAAACCTTAACACCCTTCTTATCGGGAATCTCAACTGGTACTATTTCATCTTTGAACTTACCAGCTTCAATAGCTGCTTTTGCCTTCATCTGACTGTTGTAAGCAAATTCGTCTTGTTCTTCACGAGATATGTTGAACTCTTCGACGAGTGCTTCAGCGGTAAGCCCCATATGTACTTTATTAAAGACATCTGTTAATCCATCAAGAATCATATGGTCTTGAATCTCTTGATTACCAAATTTCAATCCGTACCTTGCGCGATGAGAAAGTAAAAATGGTGCTTGCGACATACTCTCAATACCACCAGCGAGCACAACATCCGCTTCGCCAAGTTCAATATCGGTTGCACCTATCATTACAGCCTTCATACCGCTGCCGCAGAGCATATTGACGGTGTAGCCCGGTTTCTCAGCTGGTATGCCAGAATAAATAGAAACCTGTCTACCAGGTCCCATACCTTGACCCGCCGTCAAAATACAGCCAACTATTGTTTCATCGAAATCCTCAACAGGAACCCCCGATTGAGCTATCGCACCTTTTGCCGCTATAGCTCCGAGTTGAACAGCTGGTATGTCCTTCAAAGAACCCGCAAACGTTCCTATCGCTGTTCTCTTTGCACCGAGTATATAGACCATACAACAACCACCTCCACTTAGAGTGTTATATAATAGCTAAAAAACTCTATACTCTATACTAACATATGAATCACCTGTTACATTAACTACTACAATTAGACCATTTTCTATGTGCATATGTCAATTTAAGCGATAGTATAAAAACACACGTATAATTCAAAAAAATAAAGATTCGTACAATATGAGTGTTAATGTTGAACATTTTTAACCAAATTTAATATATCTTAGTGATTAGTTTGTATGTATTGCGTTATAATATACTCTGTACAATTACTGTAACTTTTTTCAAACTCTTGTTGTTAGGTGTTGAATTTTTATCTTCGCCAAGCTACCAAGCTATAGAAGGAGGTACATTTATGAAAAACTTGAGTATTTTTCAAAAAATTATGGTCGTTGTTACAGCGCTTGCTATTGCTATGGTGGCTATCGGTCTGTACTCCACATTCGCTCTGCGGTCAAATATCATCGAAAAGACTAAACAGAACTTGCAACCATTTGCAGAGAATGGTGGAGACGACCTTGTAAACTTTTTACAAGCTCATACTATGTTGATAGAATTACTCTCAAAAGATGCGAATGTACTCGGGGTTTATAAGAATGAGTATGAAGAAGATGTATGGATGAAGAAACTATTCAATAGTGTAATAAAGAGTTATCCCGATGTCATGTATGTATATGTAGGACTCAAAGATAAAAGGATGTACGTTATTCCAGAAACCGAACTTCCAGAAGGCTACGACCCAACTTCAAGACCATGGTACAAAGATGCTGTTGCAAACGCTGGAAAGATAATTGTAACTGAACCTTATGCAGATGCATCAACAGGAAAATTGGTAGTCACCGTTGCAAAGACAATTCAAACCGATGAAGGAATCGTCGGTGTCGTTGCACTTGATTTTGATATATCAAAACTTTCAAATAAGCTTATGGAAGAAGGAAAAGAGTTAGGTTATCTTAATGCACTCGTTACAAGTAGTGGGAACATAATATTGCACACAGATACAAGCTTGATTGGAAAGAACATCAAAGACCAAGAGTTTTTCCAAAAATGGCTCAGTGGTCCAGAGAGTGGTGTCTTCAGCTATACATTTAACAAAGAAAAGAGAATTACGGGTTACAAAAGGTTGCCAAATGGCTGGATTTTCGCAACAGTTTTGCTTGAAAAGGACTTAATGAAAGAAGCTAATCTTCCCACTATAATTAATCTTTCTATAACCATAATTGCAATTGTATTCGGTGTACTCTTTGCACTCTTTATCACGCGTAAGTTCGTGGTTAGACCCATCAACGATTTGGTAACCTCTGCGGACAAGATTGCCTCAGGTGACCTCACAGTAAAAGTTTCATACGATGCAAAAGACGAAATAGGAAAACTTTCCGTTTCACTTGATAAGATGGTTATAGCACTAAGGGGAATAGCAACTCAGATTGAAACGGATTCACGCACGGTTAAACAAGAAGCTTCTCAAGTTGCCGCAGTTTCGGAAGAAACAAGCGCAACAATCGAAGAGCTAACAGCACAGGTCGATAGTGTGAACACAAACGTCAACAACGCATCGGCTGCGATAGAAGAGATGACGAGTGGTATAGAAGAGGTCGCTGCAAGTGCCCAGAATGTTGCGAATGCGTCACAAAAGC
>Ga0197142_1000647_pt1 | contig 32120 bp, 24 predicted proteins | sample GBS60_MetaG_FD_148614 | JGI IMG/M metagenome (GOLD analysis project Ga0197142, IMG submission 148614) | Sediment microbial communities from Great Boiling Springs, Gerlach, Nevada, United States - GBS 60_MetaG | ecosystem: Environmental > Aquatic > Thermal springs > Hot (42-90C) > Sediment...
TCCCATGAGCTGCCTTTTTCTTTTGTTGTGGTAAATTTAGTTCAGGATAAAAAGCAAAAGTATAAAAGTAGTCGCTGTAAACAATATAGTCTTCGATTTCCGGTAAAATTGGTAAATTAAAGTGTCCTCGGTTGTGAAAGACAAGTTTACGAGCTTGAGGTAGCCACTGATGAATTTTATTTACTTCTTCAAAAGGTACCACGGAGTCGTCGGTAGAGTGATATAAGTAAATTTGCTCACAGTTTTGGCTAACTAATCCAGTTTTGGTCACAACAAAACCAGGTGCCGAGGTACAAGCGGCTACTAGGTGTAGTTGTTTTACAGGTAGGTGATTTTCCGATAGATATTTTAGCAAGAAGTTGCCACCTAAACTATGACCAACTAAAAATAGTTCATTTTCGGGATCGATTTGGGACAAATATTTTTCAAACCAAATTACCCAGGCTTGATAATTGGCTTGGTGTTTGTTGGGCATGTGGGGGTAAAAAACTTCTATTCCTAGTTCGGTCAGTCGTTTAGTTAAATTACTTTTCCAATCAGTTTTTTGAGCTCGAATGTCAATAATTTGGGTTTTTAAGCTAATTAGCATTTCCTCCTCAGTGGAAAAACTATCTCCGCCACCAATGATAATTACGGTTTTTTTAGGTTTTACTGTCTCGACAAAATCTAAAGTAGAAAGTGGCCACAAAGACGAGGAAAACCAAGTGTCTAGAATTTTTTTCTCTTGTACCCAAGTCCCTGGTTGATTTGGTTGGTGTTGACCAACATGCATCTTTTGCCTAACTGCTGGGTCGCGAAGCCAGTCTTGGTAGCTAAAAAATTGTCGTTCTGGGTTAGTGTCTAAATTGTACCAAACAGGGATGCGATGTCCCCACGTGAGGTCCCTAGAAATACACCAGTCGCGAATATTTTGCACAAAATTTTTTCCTCTTTCTCGAAAATCTGTCGGATAAAATTGGGTTTCTTGTAGGCCAGTAAAAGTTAATTGTTTAAGGTTAGTGGTCCCATCAAACAAACGATGAATATCTTGTGGTTGGTCTAAAATTTGGCTTGAAGGTAACACTTCTAAAAGCTTAGCTTTACCTACCCAACCCCAGCTACAACCAATTATTTTTTCCTTATCTAAAAAGTTTTCCAGTTCTAAAACGTCGGTGTGGGTATCTGTAAAATAGTACACCTGTTTTTTAGAAACTCCCCAATCTTGGCAAATCCTACCAATTTTCTCAGCCTTGGATGCTCCGTCTTCTTTGCCTAAAACGTGAGTGAAGTTTAATTTACACTGTTTTAGTTTAGGAGTAATTAACCAATCTTTGTAGCCGTTAGATACAATAGCTAATCTAATTTTAGGTATTTTGGCTATTTCTTCAATAAATTCAGTAAATAAAGAAAAATCTTGCTTGGCCATTAATTGACACACTTGTAGACTAAATTGTTTTTGAGCCTCTAGTTCTTCGTCCGAAAGATTTTTGGATTTGCTGTATCTAGCTTGCTCCAAATATTTATTTCTCAGTATTTTAGCTTGTTCAAGGTTACCATTGGTTTTAAGCTGAGCCCAAGCTATCAGGTTAGCTTGATTAGTGTCAGCCAGCACCCCATCGTAATCAAAAATTAGATATTTGGTTTCTTGGCTGCTAGGATGAGGAAAGCGGTTTTGGTAACTTAAAAAAAACTCGTTGCTAATCAGTGGTTCAATAATGGTTTTAGAACGTTCGCAAATAGCCACGTTGTGTTCGTAGTGCCAATCTATTTGAGCCTCAGGAAAACGAGCCTGTAATTCGGCTAGTTTTTGTTGATATTCTGCTTCGCCAAAGCTAGACATAACTTAATTATCTAATAATAGACTAGTTGGGGTATAAATTTTAGTTTGTCAATTTGACTAGTAGCAACTATCAGTTATATAACTATATCAAGCTTTAGGAGTAAATCTAGCTTGCTAATTCAACTAGTAAGACTTAATTAGCTAGTTTGGGTAGAATGGTTAAATAAATAAAATGCGAATACTCTAATCTAGATAATTTAGTATCTCAGAAATTTTTCAGGTAAATGCAAGGTGTTGTTAAATGTAGACCGTTCATTTTATGTGAATAACCTTAGCAAGTTTGTGAATTTCTTAACTTATGCTGAAACGAGACAGAGGCTTTAAGAGAGGCGTTTTTAACTTGAGTTTTAGATAGTTGTATTTCTAAATTTGCTGGCATAATTCGGTTAAACAACATGGATATTTTTGTCAGGTCTAGCTTGAATTAAGTTGATTAGCCACAAAGCCGTCAATTCAACAAGATAAATTCAAATCGGCTTAATTTAGCTAAGCCTGTGCCAAGGTGGATTTATATTTTGAAGTTCTTGAAATATATCAATTAATTTAGGTTTGAGTTTGAGGTAACCAGAGCAATTTTTACTTGACAAGTAAACCCACTGCAAAACCTAGTAAAGAGGTAATTGTAGAAATCATCCAAAATCTCATGGTTATTTGTTCTCTGGTCCACCCCTTGGCTTCTAGATGGTGGTGTAAAGGAGCAGCTAGAAAGATCTTTTTTTTGAAAAACTTTTTGGAAATAACTTGAAGAATCGCTGAAATGGCTACTAGGTACAAAAGTAAGCCTGCAATTGGCAAGACATAAACCTTGTTGATGAAAATTGCCACCACACCCAAAGTCATTAACACTCCCATTGTGCCAGTATCTCCCAAAAAAAATTTAGCCGGTGGAATATTAAACCACAAATAAGCCCACATAGTACCTACCATTACCATCAATAGAGTGGCTATATTGTAATATTTATCCACAAAAGCTAGACCAGCAAAACACAAAAATACCGGAATGAATACTCCAGTGGCTAAACCATCAAAACCATCAATAATTGAGGTTGCCCAAATACTTACTAAAATCAAGATAATTAAAGGTATAATTAGCCAGCCCAGAGAGCCGATAAAAGGTAAACTAATATTTTGTAAATCAAAATTAATCCAATGCTTTTCGCTTAAGTCATATAACGGTAATTTAATTGAAGTAATGTTGAGTTTATAGTAGAACCACCAGCCGATAAAAGTGCTCATTAAAGCAACTAAGATTAATCTATGAGACAGTTTTAAGCCGCCAGCAATGTAGTTGCCGCCACTTTTCATAGTAGACAAAGTATCGTCGATAAGTCCAACTAAAGAAGCAAAAAATAAAGTTCCCAAAGGAATAAAAGTCTCTTTTCGGTTAATAAAGTTTAAAAATTGGTAAAATTTGTTGGTAGGATCAACTTGTAGAATAAGCCAAAAACATAAAGCAAACAAAATCGTGGTTACCCAAATTAAAATGCCTCCACCTCTGGGTATATATTTACGATTTTCAGATTCTTCATTTTCTATATAAAATTTTTTAGTAGCCACCAAAGCCTCTCCAGTAACAGCTACTTGGCGACTTTGTTTTTTCCAAAATTTTAAAATGGTTAAGATTTTGATTAATAAGGGGGCCCAAAGCATGCCTAACACAAAAGCTAGACTGCTATAAAGCAAAATTTTAATTCCTTGATACGTGGGGTCTAAAAACATTGGCTAATTGGAAAGCTTTGACTACAAGTAGATAGAATCTACTCTTGCTTGTTTGCTGAAACCGATTTTGTCAAATGGTGTTTTTTGGAGTGAAAGAACCCTTAAAATAACAAGTTTTTTCAACTTAACTTGGAAAATCATAACTTTCAGTATAGATGTTATCTTAGGCTTTTGCTAAAAATATAGCTTTTCAAAAAGAAAATTTTAACATTATTCAAGTTGATTCAAATTCAGGATAAAGTTTTGTTGTGGTCAGTTCTTGATTACATTGTTTAGTGTAAACAGTTTTTTAGGTTGGTATTGGTTAGCTATGAACTTTGACTATCATGTTTTTTAGTGATTTTGTTTGTTTTGGTTAAGTTTTAAATTTAGTCAGTTTTAGTGTTTGGTTTATTTTTCAAATCTTCTAGGCTAAGAAGTCATAACAATTTACAGATACATCTATATTCTATCTAAATTTTTAGAGAACAAAACCCGAGTCTGAAGCTAAAAAGTTTTTTCTGTGAATCTTGTCAGTTTGAGTTTTATTTATTAGACGGCTGTTATTATTTGAACTTTTTTAGCGAACCATATCAAAAATTGCGGTTATCTATTAGATATCAGTGTTTATAAATATGGAACATTGACTTATTTGAGCTTGTTTTTTGTAAGTTTAAGCACTGTCTCGAATAAATTCCCGTACATCTAGGATAAACTGCACAGGTCGGGCATCCATAACGTTTCGTCCGGTTAGTTGGTAAGTTGTGCTTTTGGTTTTGGAAGTTGCCTTACCAAGGTCAATAACAGATTTCCTTTTTTGCCAAATCTCTTTGTTTGGATCTAGCATTTCTTGTAGCTTTACAAATTCTTTAGCCGGGCAAACCCAATCAAACTGACCTCGCATTAGGAATATTGGTACTCTGATAAATTGTACTTGATTGTCTAAGTCTAGTTTTTGGAATTTTTCTGAAAAATCAAACTCGTCTAAAATGCGTAAACCAGAGGTGATGGCCTCGCGTGAAAGATTTTCTGACAGAATGGACCAAAAGTTTTTGTGTCTGGGTTTTTTTGACCAATACATGATTTGTTTAAGTGTTTTTGGAGACAAAGAATAAAATTGAGAATATAGCCAACTTCTTAACTTCAGGCCCCAATGATTAAACGAATTGCCACAACCAATCAACACTAAACGTTGTATTTGTGTAACGTTTTGTAGGGCATATTCTAAGGCAATTACGGCTCCTAACTCGTGTCCAACTAAGGTTAGTTTAGTGTCTTTAATAGTTTTAATAATTTCCGGTTTGTTGGTTAGAATTAATTTTTTAGCCAATTCTTGCTGCTTAGGAAGCTTTTCGTTAATTACGTTTCTTAACCAATGTCGGGCGTTTTCTAGAGTCCAAGACTGGTCGTTATCTGGGTGTCCGGGTAGTGCAAAAGTAAATAAATCAATTAAATAACGATCAGAATAGTCTGACTCTAGGCCCAAAATGCCACGAATGTGGGGTAGCCAAAGACTAGGTGTGCCTAAAAGGGAGTGTAAAAACAATATCATGTGATGAAGTTCACAAAAAAGCAGAAACCTAAATTTATAGTTTTGTCAATTAGTTGTTTTACTAGACTTAGACCCTAGGGAGTTAAACAAAATTATTTACAGATTTTTGGCATGTTATATTTTTCGTTGGAATTTTTTGTTTGGTAGACCTAAGTTAAAAGCTACATTTGCTTTGAGCATTTTTTATTTTAAGAGCTACTTTGTGTTGGTCAGGACTAAAATTAGACTGAAAAAAGTATTTTCTTGAAAATTACATTTGTTGCATGGTTTTTGAAGAAAGTAGATCTATTCTAGATGTTAATAGACGTTTGTAGTTACACAACAAAAGTGAACGCTATAGATATTTTTTAGATCTAGCGTGGTACAGATTAAACTACTTTCCGTCTTTGTTTGATCCAGAAATATTGCCTAACCTAGGTTGCTTAGCGGCTAATCTAAGATTTTTGAGCATTCCAGAATGTCAAAACTTCGGCCAGCTAGCAACCATCAAATAAACAAAGTTTTTAGCAGCAACGCAGCTTTAGTAGATTAAATTAGCGCTTCAGTTTTTATATTTAGTTCAAAATTTTTTTATTGCGAAGTAATTGTAGTACTAGTTATTTCTGTATTGTATTGCTCAAGGTTTTCTTGAAGCAATTTAGTGGTTACGGCGTAAACTAAGGAAGGGTTTTCTGCCCCAATATAATTTTGGGTGATGCGAACGTATTTTTTAGCTAAACCTAACCAATCTGCTGACTGATTCGTAATTTCTGGGCTTTGTTGAGTGCGCAAATGTAAAAGTTCAGCTAGAAACACTAGTAGCACAGCCTTAACAAAAGGATGGGTTTTTTTAGGTTGATCTAGGAATTTACCTAAAATTTGCTCAAATTGGTTGCGATTACGCCAAACGTAGTCTAGCTGTAGATCTAAAGATGCTAATTCTGATTGATCTAAAGAAAGATTTAGTTCTTTAAGAATTAAAGACCAATCAACAGCAACAGTAAAATCTGACCGGCTTTCTAGGGTTAGTTTTTGATATACAGCAATGCACAGACAAAGACTGAAATTTTTTGTCCACATTGCTCTAAACTAGCTTAGAAATAACTTTTTTACCCTTATAATAACCAGAGACTGGACAGACTACATGTGGTTTAACTTTTAAACCAGAGTAGGCACAAACCGCTAATTGTGTGAGTTTTACTTTACCGTGCTTTTGGCTGCGTCTGTCGCGAACTCTTTTGTGAGTTAATCGTTTTTTTGGTACACCCATAAGACTACAAAATTAAATTTTTACAACTTTAGTGTAGGCTAGTTGATCGTGTAAAGTGATTTTGTCTTTGGAGAAAGACCCTTTGAGTACACTGATTAAAATTAAAAATGTCAATAGGTTTTCCACTACCGCTAACTGTAACCAAAATATTGAGAATATCATACTAATATACCACAAAATAAAGAAAATTTCTCTGGTAAACAACTGAATTAAGCTAGGAGTTTTGCCTATTTGGTCAACAACTTGCATGCCTAACCAATGCTTACCAATAGTGTTGGCTAACCTGCTTTTGGTCATCCCACAAAAATAAAAAACGTGTGCAATCAATAGGCTAACAGATAAAATCAATATTTGGTTGAGTAAATATTCTCTGGCTACAAGACACGATTCGTCACTTGAATTAGGACAATTTATGATTAGATTATCGCTACTACTAAAATTCTTTTCCAGGTTTTCCCAAGAGGTGAGGTTATTGGCTCTTACGTAACTTAAGTAAGTTTTTGTTTTTTCTGGCTGACTAATTGTCAAAAGGCCGAATATTAGAATACTCAAACTAGAGGCTAGTAGGTAAACTATAAACAAGTCGATTAATCTGGCTAGTAGACGACGCAAAATCGAAGTCTGACTAGAATTCTGAATATTTTTTTCTGAGTCAGATCCAACCTGGAAAATGTCAGAATTACCCATTGTCAATATATTTTATTTAACCCAACAAAAACAAAACAGAATTGCAGGTTTGGTAATTACGAATTATTAAAACGATCTAGGTTTCTTGGTTGGATAACGGAACTACATTAACAAACGTGCGCTTAACTAAATTGCCAGTAAAAGCTCTGACTTTTTTTCTAGTAAAAGTAACTATACCTTCGGTTAAAGCAATCAAAGTATCATCCGAAGTTCTTTTTACATTTAATCCTGGATGAAACTTGGTTCCTAGTTGTCTGACTATAATTTGCCCAGTACGTATGTACTGATTACCAAAGACTTTTACCCCCCTTCTTTTAGAGATCGAATCTTTAGAAATTTTAACGGCACCAGCTGCTTTTTTCTTAGCCATACAAATAATTAGGTAAATTAAACTTAAAATTACAAGTATAAAAAGTAGTTTAACGTTTCGACCACTGTTCTCTTTTTCTAGCCTTTCTTAAACCAGCTTTTTTCGGTTCCACAATACGAATATCAGTAGTAAGATAACCAAGAGAACGTAAAAGTAGTCGATAAGTTTCATCTTTTTTAACTAAAGCTTTAGCAATAGCTAATCTGGCGGCCTGAGCTTGAGCGGACAAACCCCCACCGTTGATAAACAAATTGATTATCCCAGTTTTCAGGCTTGTAGCGGAAACTATAGATTCAATATTTTTTCGAAAAATTTCGGGAAAATAAACTTCCAAGGCTTTCTTGTTAACAAAAATCTTTAATGGCTCACTAACTGGATAATATTTAGCTCTGGCCGTAGAAGTTTTTCTTCTACCAACACCATAAAAATATTGTTCTTTACTAAGATCAAGGATCTCCTGAGTTTTTTTCTTGGTTCTAGGCATAAACGAAAAACACGATTGTTACAGTTTACAAAACGTAAAAGTGAAACTATTATAGTAATAATATACAAGAAAATATTGCTTATAAGAATTGTAATTTTTGTCAAGCTTGTGGCTTAGCTAAAAAAGTTCGTTATTTTTACTAAGTTTGTTAACGAATAATCTGAAATATTAAGGACTTTTTGATGGTTACTTTAATTTACTCTAGCAATTATAACGATATTTCGTAAGTGTTATTTTAGTTACTTGGAAGTTTGGCAAAATTGAATAAGCAATGTCTTAATGAAGAAAAATCTAAAGCTAATGAATTTGTATTGTCTTGCAACTAACTATTGCCACCTTGAATTTGGTTAAATTAACTAATTTAATATTTAGTTTGAACCCTATAAAATATTGGTTATAGTGTGTACCACAGTTAACAATTTTCGTTGATTATAATTCATTGGTTAAATACGTAAGAAGTGTAAATGTTGGCAGAATACCAATTTATTCGGATCTGAGTACTTCTACTGGGTTTTGTCTAGCTGCTTTAAGAGCGGGATAGATTCCCGATATGGTAGTAAACAACACCGCCACTACTAAAGTAGACACCAAAAGCCACCAGGGAGCTGTTGGATAAAAATCGTAAATATTAAAATTAGCTAAGTTAGTTTTCCATTCAGTATTGCCCAAAACAAATCGAGCAAAAGCTTGCTGAATTAACCAACTGGAAGCGTAAAAAGCCAGGGTTCCTAGTACCCAACCAAACAGTCCTAAAAAAATACTTTCGGCTAAGAATAGCAGAAAAATTGATCCGTCTGTAGCTCCCATAGCTTTGAGAATACCAATTTCTTTGCGTCTTTCTAAGACTGAAATAGTCATAATGGCTACTATACCAAACAAAGAGGCGATTAAAATAATCACCCCAAAACCAAACAAAACTATTCTTAGGATGGTTAACACTGTATCGATGCTATCAATTAAAATTTTGGCTATGGAAGTAGCAAAATAGCCGGATTCCTTCAGGGCATTTAACACACTTTCCAGAGAATTGTAATCGTCTAAAAACACCACAACCTCCAAAAATCCGACCTTTTTAAGGTCTGCAGCTGGATTGCCTAATTGTAAGGCCTCCAGATAATAGCTAAAATCTAGGAAAAAATTATTGTTGGCACCACCAGTTAGGCTAAGGTTATTGTTTTCTCGATCGTCAATTACCGACACGATAGTCATTGGAATACTTTGGGTTTTGGCAATTTTGTTTCTGGCTAAATTGTTAAATCCGAACACATTTATTTGTTCTCCCGCTTGTAAACTTACCGGGGATACCGCTAGTTCAATATAAATAGTTTTACCAAGCATTTCTTCCGGCTTGTCTACGCCCAAGTAATCCTTAAAATTTAGGCTACCACATTCAAAACAGGCTACTATTTCACCTCGAGCTGGGGGAGTAGTTTGGCCTAGCCAATTATTTTTATGAGTTTCGTAAAAATTTTGAAAAACGTTGGCAAAGGTAGTTACGGATTTACATTTTTGTTCAAACTCTTGCTGCTTTTGCTCAAGTTCGGCAGTGGTTTGAGGTGGGTTAGCTGAATTCTGGTTTGCATTTACATTAAAGTTTTGTAATCTAGTCTGAGCTAAGGCTTCAGCCTGTTGGTTACAAGCGTAATCTTGATTGTTTTGATTTTTCAGAAAAATACTTATCCGCTCTCTAGGAGAGACAGTTTGTACTCCCGGTAGTTTACTGATTTGGCTAATTTCTTCCCAACCTATGGCCACCAAAGTAGGTGCTTCGTCAAAACGAAGTTTGCCGTCCTTGGTTTTGTTTACTTGAATTTCTTTGGCTAGCGGCTGACTGTTGATAGCAATTACGATAGTCTGGTTGAGAGTGAGTGATAAACTGTTAGACAAAGTAATAGCCCACACAGCAATGACAATACCCCCCGAAGCCAACAAAAAGCGGCCAAATTTAGCCCGAATTTGCTTGCTGAGTAACAAATTAAAAGCTTGAATAGTCATATTTGGTTAATCTGGTTAACTATAGGTTACGGCTTTAATAAATTCGGTTATGTTAGGAAATACTTTAGGCGCATTGGCTAAAATCGTATTAGTGTCATAACGTTTTAACAAATGTTCAGAATCTTGAGTTATGCGAATATAATCTTCAGAAAAAACATTTTTATCAAAAAAATAAACCGCTTGATCTTCACTATAACAAGCAATTATATTGCTGTCTTTATCAGTAGCAATGGGTAAAAATCCAAAGTCTAGAATTTTTTTGCTTAGAGTGTGGTTACTAATTTCGTTAATAATCGTTTTCAAAGACCATAAAGTGGCTTCAGGAAAAGCAATGTCTGTAATGGGTAATTCACCAATAAGATAAGCCCGGATTTCTGATTTATCTAAAAATTCTTTAAATAACCAAAGGTCAGAATCTTCATAAGTAGCTTTTTGGTAGTTTTTCAAAACTAGTGCTGTACTAGTGTGATGGTGGTGAGTAGTCAGCAAACCATCGTCTAGTTCCAAAACTTGAGTGCCAAGTTTTAAAAAGTCTAGATTGTGAGTTACTAAAACAATCGTCATGCCTTCTTGGTGCAATTGCTGTAAAATTTCTTTCACATTGTCTTCGTTTTTACGGTCTAAAGCTCCTGTTGGCTCATCACAAAATAAAATTTGTGGCTGATTAATTAGGGCCCTACAAACTGCTACTCTTTGTTTTTCCCCTCCAGAGAGGGTGCTTACCTCAGCCTGAGCTCGGTGTCGCATTTGAAATTTTTCTAGTAGCTCTAAACCAGCAGTTACTTTAACTTTTCTACCTCCGGCCCAAGCACCTAGCATTACGTTTTCAAGAGCACTTAAGTTTGGTATTAGGTTGTACTGTTGAAAAATAATACCAATTTGAGAGCGATATTCAGCCAATTCTTTGCGGTTTAGCTTGCTTAAATCTTTACCTAGTACTGTTAGTTGTCCAGCTGAAGGCTTATCTAAACCGGTGAGTAAATTTAATAGAGTAGATTTACCGCTACCACTACGGCCAACAATGATGGTAAAACTACCTTTAGGAATAGTAAAGCTAATTGGACCAAGTGCCTTGAGTGTATTTTTTTTGTCTAGTTTATATTCTTTCACTAAGTTTTGAACTTTAATAAGGTGAGTCATATTTGTATCTGTCAGTGACAGAATTGCTAAAATTAGCTGTTTAGCAGGCTTAAATTAAGGGGTATGTTTTTGTCAATTTATCTATTTAACTCCAATGGATTTTTATAGAAAAACAATTCTCAGCTATTTTTGAGAAAAACAACATCATTAGATTTTGGTAGATAAAGTCCTATTTTTTTAGTTGAACTAAGGAGTTATTGGAAGAAAACTAACAGTTTAGTTTGTCTAACTCTAGGTTTTTGTCAGTCAAACTCTGATTTTGACGAAGTTTCATAGGTTGTTTTTTGAAAAAATGCAATCTCTGTAAAGAAACCACTCAAAAAACTACTAAAAGTAGACCTTTACTTAAGTAAGTACTAAAACCAAAAGGACTAGAAATCTACAGTGAGCAAATTGAGCCTGAATTTGTCAAAATCAGTTTTTCTACTTATACTAAAGCACCAAAAACTAAAACCTAAACATAAACTTATGACTTTGGACGAAAAATTAAACAAATTAAAGCAAATTTATCGAGAGTTAACTAAGTTAGACCAAATCAGTTGTTTACTTAGTTGGGACCAAGAAACCTACATGCCCTCGCTGGCGGCTGAGGGTAGGGCGGAGCAATTGGCTATTTTGGCTAAAATTATTCACGAAAAAAGCACTTCTTTAGAGTTGTCTGATTTATTATATGAAGTCTATCAAAACAGGGATTCTTTGTCTGGCAAAGACCGAAAGTTTATAGAAATTAAGTATCGCACTTGGCAAAAACAAAACCAACTGACCCCAGAATTTGTGGTAGTTTGGTCAAGTGTGACTAGCCAGGCTATGGAAGCTTGGAAGGTGGCTAAACAAAAACAGAATTTTGCTCTATTTGTTCCATTTTTAGAAAAAATAGTGTCTTTGGTAAAAGAGAAAACACGTCTGTTAGGCCAACCTAATAATTATGATGTTTTGCTTGATTATTATGAACCTGGTTTGACTAAGGATCTAGTTGACGAGTTATTTACTCAAATTAAAACCGGCACGCAAAAAATTTTGTCTAATTTACCTAATTCTGAACCAATACGAGTGTTACAAGTGCCTGTTGATTGGCAAAAGCGTTTTAGTCAACAATTATTGTCTATCATTGGTTACAATTTTCAAAGCGGCAGGCAAGACGAAGTGACTCATCCGTTTATGACTAGAGTAGGAGATAAGGACATTCGGGTGACCAACACTTTTTATCAGGATAATGTTTCCAGTTTGTTCTCAGCTTTACACGAAGGAGGGCATGCTTTATACGAACAAGGAATGGATTTAGATTACGTGACTATGCTAAGTGACCATGAGCGTTCTTTGGTACTACACGAAAGTCAATCGCGTTTTTGGGAAAACATAATTGGCCGATCCGAAAGTTTTTGGGCTCCGTGGTGGTCCCAGATGCAAGTTGAGTTACCTACTGTATTTGGTTCAATGGAGTTGGCTGACTATATGAAAATGGTTAACTTAGTTCAACCAAGCTTAATTCGAGTACAAGCAGATGAAGTAACCTACAATTTACACATTATCATTCGTTATGAAATTGAAAAGATGCTTGTAGAGGACGATTTACCAGTAAACCAAGTACCTGCCGTTTGGGCTGAAAAATATGAAGCATATCTTGGCGTGCGACCTAAACACGATGCTGAAGGTTGTTTGCAAGATGTACACTGGTCAATGGGTAATTTTGGTTATTTCCCTACTTACGCTTTAGGTAATGTGCTAGCAGCCCAAATTTGGACTCAGTTTCAAAAAGAAAACCCTAATTTTCAAGCAATTTTAGACAAGCAAGAGTATTCCCCAATTTTAAGTTGGTTACAACGTAAGGTGCATCAACCCGGGACCTTGCTTAGTGGGTTGGAATTAGTCCAGCAATTAACCGGAGAGAAGTTAAATGCCACTTATTTGCTCGAATATTTAGAGTCAAAATATATGTCCAAGTAATTTTTTTGACAATTTTACAATATTTAGATAATCAGCAAAAATCTTATGCCACCTTATGATCGTAGATCTTATCCAAAAACTCGAGAATCGGGTTCTCGTGCCACTAACCCCCATGAGTTAGAAGGAGTTGATTTAGTTAATAAATTTTTGGATTTTTTAGTTCAAGAGCTAAAAAAAAACAATAGAAAATCTTCGTTTATTAACACATTACGTGAAGCTATAAAAAATAGCTCTCCTTGGGAAAAAAGAATAAATTTTCAAGTCGATGGGTCAGTTTTTAAAGATTTTTTACGATGCTTTTTAGAACAAATAAATATATCTAACAAAGCTACTGACATGGCAGGGGCTATGACCTGTTTGATTTCTGTATTATCTAACGGAGGATTCGTTGTAGTTATTGAAGACGGAAATCGACCCAATTTAGATAATTACCAAATTACCTCTAAGTTAATTAGAGAACTAAAAGAAGCTATCAATTCTAACAAAGAAAACGTAAATAAATAAAAACTAGGCTTTTTTGGTTAGAAAACTAATTAACTAAAAAATTCCCTAATCACAACTACCACTAGCTCCATCAGCGCAGTCATCATTTGAGCCAGAGCTGTTTTCGGAAGTGTGTCCACTACCGAAAGAGAGAACATGATCTCCATCGTTAGTTTGCGTTTGGCTAGATTGTGTCGATTCGGATTTTTTAGCAAAAAAGTCAAACAATATAAACAACCCAAAAGCAATGGCTTCATATATTAGCCAAAATAGTCCAAAAGCAAAGAAAGCTTGCAACCAATTGAAATTCACTCCACCCACTGCCCAAATGTAAATTAGAAAGAAGGTTAAAGTTAAAATTACTCCCACTAATCTGGCTAGAGCTTCTTCTAGTCCAGAGAAAAATCGTTTGTTTGGCATAACCAATTGTTTTTTAAGTGATTAAAGTAAGAAATTAGTCGTAAATTTTTGTCAAAAAGTTTTGATTGCGGCTTTTTTGGTTGGGTTGGTTAGTAAGCTTGATTTAGATTTTAGATAGTTTGGATCTTTTTGGGTGCTAATATTTAGCAAAATACCAATACTTAATAAATTGACTACCATAGCGCTCCCTCCTTCTGAAATAAAAGGTAGAGGGATACCTTTTAGAGGAAACACACCAAGCATACCGGAAATGTTCCAAAAGGCTTGCAGAATTAGCCACACAGAAATACCTACAGCCAGCATCTTGCCAGCTTCGTCTTTAGCTTCGGTGGCGATTTTCATACCTCTTAAAAAAATTAACAGGTACAAAAAAATGACTAAAGATAAGGTAATAAACCCACCTTCCGCACCGATGACTCCAATGATGCCGTCAGTAGACACTTCGGGAATGTAATTTTTTAGGTCACTACGACTATAACCAACCCCAAAGATACCACCGCTGGCTATAGCTTGGCGGATTTGTTGCACTTGTAAACTTTGGTCTCGAGTAACTCTTTGGCTGAGATTTAAACTGGAACAAAAATTGTAGTTCCAAGAGTTAGGTTCATAGTTTTGGCATATTGACTTAGACAGCCAGACAAAAATTCTGTCTTCACGCCATTGAGAACTGCCACCAAAGATTGCCAAAATAGCTATTGTGGCAAAAATCAGCAAGCCTATTAAAAGATACTTAATCGGTACTTTAGCTACCCATAATACCGATAGTAAAAGACAACTAACAATCACTACGCTACCCAAATCTGGTTGAATAAGAATAGATCCAATCACTAGCAACACTGCATAAATTGGTTTTTTGTAAATATCCCAAGAAAAAGGCTGGTCTTTGTTTTGGTAAATATAGGATACAACATAAATTAAAATTCCTAGCTTAGCTAATTCGCTTGGTTGAAAATTGGTAATACCGGCCACGTAAATCCAACGCACAGCGTTATTAGCCATGTATGGGGAAATTTGCAAAAAATCTAGAGAATTGATCACTTGTAAACGGTTCAAGCCAAAAATATCAGCAATCAACAAAGGTACGGCAATGTATAATAAACTTACTAACACCAAACCAATAATCCAAGATCGCATTTTCAATAACCAATGATAGTCTAAATTCGCCAAAGCGATAGCTAAGATTCCACCAATCCAACCACCCACGACTAATTGCTTCAAAAAATCAGCTAGGAAAGTACTTCTATTAGCCATAGCACTGGCTAAAAAGGCTAGGCCTAAAATACATTGTAGAATTACTGCTCCAATTAGCCACCAATCATAAGCAATTTGTTGGTTAGACAATTGACCAGAAAATCGCTGAATTTTTTCTTTTAAAGAGGGCATGATTAACTTTTGGTGAGAAATTAAGTTTTTAGCAAGCCAAAAGCTTTTTAGCTTATTTTTTTGGAACCATTTTGGTACACAACTTTAATTATTTTTGTGGTTGAAAAATAGCACAGTTGGGTCAGTTTTTAATTCGCAAAAAAGAAAATTTTTATTAGCTTTGGGAAGACTTACAGAAGTAAGTTTTAAACAAATTTTGCGAGCAATTTTGGTAACGCTAAGTTAATAACTTGAAGCGAATAAGGTCATTTAACCATGAATACATCCATGTTTGCATTTTTGGATAGTTAAAAACGTTTGTCTGACAACTCACAAAAGTTTAACTATTTTCACAAGCTAGATAGGTTGATGTTGTCCTTTAATAAAGTAATATTAATCGAAAAATGCTTTTTAATTTGCAATCCTTATTGCCTATTTAGTGGAGAATATTTCTTAAGAAAGTGATTAAAATTAGAACCAGCGTCGATAGAAACAAATAAAACGATGACTTAACCAGTGATCGTCGTTTGACGTTTTTTTGAGGTGATACCAAACTACTTGACTAAGAATTAACGGTAATAGTGGCAGGCTCAAGATATATAGCACTAATTTACAACAAAATTGACTACAGTAATATAACCATTGGTTAAGTTTTGATTTAGGTAAAAAGAATAAACTGTTGACTACGTTTTCATCCCAAACCAAGACATCAGAATAATTCTGAAGTACTAGTCCTCGTGCTAGAATAAACAATTGACGTTCATACGATCCAAAATATTCCTGAATTTGCTGTTGATTTTCAAAGAAAATACCGCAGTCCAATTTGTTTGGTTTTAGTTTTAAATCAATCTTGTTTATATCTGTGTTATTGATTAAACCAAACTTAAATAGCAGTTGTTGCCAGGCTTCGTGTAGTGTATGAGTATCTAGGTTAACCAACTTGAGAGTTATTTTTACCCAAAACCTAGCTAACAACACTTGATATTGGTAGCATTCAATAGCTAAATCAACGTCACTGTTAGGGTGACTAATTTCCAGTATACTGGAACCACAAACATATATTCGTTTAACTCCTGGTAAAAAAGTTAACCAACCGGCACTGTCAATGGCTTGTAATTGCTTCCAAAACCAGTCGTTGTTGATCACATACTTAGCCCATATTGGGCTATTGCCTAGGTTAATTAAACGGTTACTTGCACCCCATAGATCTATTTGAGCATGAAAAAACTCTCTGTTACAGTATTGTTCAAAAATTAGCTGAGTATAGGGATGGTAATAATTTTTCTTCATTTGGGTTAAAGACCACAAGGGATCTGGGACAGGTTCTACATTAAGATTTGAATCAGCATAAGCTACCAGTTCAGTATGACTAAAATTTTTGCCTCGATTTTGTAGGTTGGCTACTAGTTTGTTTAGTTGGAGCTCTAACTTAGGTTTGATAGTAGGTGGGTCGATAGAATTTTGGTGTTTATTGCTCAACATAGGTTCACTTAAACAAGAATAACTATAGTTTTTTGGTTAGTTAGATATAGTTTACCGGTCTAACTAGTTGTTTAGTTTTTTAACTATCGACAAAGCTCAGATTTGCTTGTAGGTTATTTATCTGGGATTTGATTTACATTGTTCTGCGTTTATATCAATGATAATGGAATCATTTGACTACTAAAAAATATAGTAAACCGTTTTTAATATGGAATTACTTTTGCAGTTGTTTCATCACCCTGGTAAATACAGAGTCCATTTCTTTGGCAGTTTTGTCCCAAGTGTATTCTTGACTTTTGAGAAAACTGGCTTGGGTCATTTGTTCGAGTACTGTTGGTGATAAGGTGACTGCTTGATGTAGTGCTTTCGTGATATCAGACACTTGGTAAGGGTCAAAAAAGATTGCACCTGTTTCGGGTAAAATGACTCGAAATATTGGCAAATCACTACAAATTACTAAGGTGCCCCTACTGGCAGCTTCAACTACAGTTAAACCAAAGCCTTCACTTAAAGAAGGAGATACGTAGGCCACAGCTTGATCTTGTAACATAATGACTTCTTCATCTGTGCGATTTATGGCTTGTATTAAATTACCTAATTGGTATTGTTGGCTAGTTACTATTTGTGTGATAATTTCGGGATATTCTGGATCTGGTTGCCCAGCAATGACTAGTTGATATGCGTTGTTTTGCTCAGAATTAAAAATTTCGAAGGCTTGAATTAAGCGTTCTAGGTTTTTATATTTTCGCCAAACAGAAACAAACAAAAAATATGGCTTGGTAATCTGTAATTCGGCTTGTAACTGTTCTGCCTTAGTTAGTTGTTCTGAGGTAGTATTCAGTCCAATAATTTTACTTTTGCGAATATTAGCAGATGGCTGACTGAGGTATAACGGGTTTATACCCAAATAAATGCAGCTATTAGGTCGGTAATCAGTGTTTTGTGGTCTGGAAAAGTTGAGCTTGGTCAATTGTTCACATTCGGTTTTGGTTTGTATGCCCAGAAATAAAATATGTTTAGCGTGTTTTAGTCCCATTTTTATGATCAATTCAGCCAACCATTTTCTTAAACTCGGAGGTTTGGTTTTGATGATTGTTAAATCTAGAACTTGGTAAACAAATGGTCGGAAATATAAGATGGGGTAATTAAAACTAAAAAAGAAGACCAAGTCAGGTTTTAGGCGTAGTAATTCTAACAAATACCAAGTTTGTTCAGCCAAGGAATAATAGCCAAAATGACTAAAATGAATTTGAAATTTGGGACTGTTAGTTACTTCTGTCCACCAAGGGAGGAATTTACTTAATTCATGTTGTTGATTGTTTTGGTCTAAGACTAGAGTAATTTTAGTATAAATTGGATTTTGGATTAATAAAGGTACTAGGGCGGTTAATAGGTCACGAATGTATACGGCAATACCAAAACTTTCGGGACGACAGAAGCGAATGTCTAAAAGTAAGTGCATGTAAGATGCATGAATTTGCTTTTTAGTTACTGTCAAGTTGTTTGCGCTTTGTTTCTCTAACAAGAGTTGGTAGCAGATTGATTATTTTTAATTTAACCCAGCTGTTTTGACGACAAAGAATTTTTATTACCGGCTTCTTATTTTAAGCCTACTAGTTTTTTCATATTAACCATGCGCTAACTATAACTTTTTTGGTTTCCAGGTTAGTTTGTCTGTTTTTTAAAACAATTCTTAGTTTAACTATTGAGATTAGTCTTAGCTTCGCGGTCTATTGGAGATTTTGTATAATTCCAATTAAATTGGAGATTTTAGGTATTTAACCAGGCCAAAACAAACTTTTTCTGCAAATTTTGGTTATTTAGCTGGCGAGCTTGTATTATTTTGGTCAACTTACTAAAATAACTTACATGCGGTTGTTGTTGGTAAAAATTTTCCAGGTATGTTTGCACTTGCCACAGCCAAAAATCTAGTTCCTCACGTTCAACGTTTTTTAAGTCTGGTAAAATTAGTGGTTCGTTCAGGAGAAATTGCTTACAAAACAGTCCTACTGGAGGTAGTTTTTGTTGAGTTTTTTGGAGCAAATCTTGATCTAAAAGCTGCATGACTAATTGCTTGGGTAAACGGTGCAATTGACATCTGGAACTGATCGTCGGGAGGATATTAGATCGTTCTTGAGCAAATAAAATAATTTCTAATTTTTCTGGTGGTTCTTCCAAGAATTTAAGCATACCTTCTTGCATTGGCAAAGAAAAATTTTCTAGGTTACCTAAAAATAACAGCGTTGATTGAGGATAGTGTACGTAAAAATCTAACAAGCTATCAGTAAATTCTTGTTTGGTGTCTAAATTAGGCTCTAAAATGGCACCAGTAGCCAATTGATGATTCCAAAAAGCTGCTAAATCTAAGCTATTGAGTAATGCTTCCAAGTTGTGCAAAAAAGCTCTATTTTGGCGATAAAAAAAGGCTTTAGCAATTAGTTTTTTTAATTTGTCGTAATTGACATAAGTCTGAGTTAAAACAATATGAGCGTAAGACATATTGGTTGGATATCATTAGCTATTCAAAATAATAAGCCACTGTGTGTGGCCAGCTTAAGTGTCGTGTAAACTTTTAAACTGAGTTCTGAGTAAATTGCTGTCTTTTTCGGAAAAGTAAATATAGTTGTTGATGATGTACAACCAACTGAAGATAATCCTTAAATAGATGTCTCTCCAGCTAAGATCGTAGTTGGGTAATTTGATGTTTTCTCTGACTGAGCGAATAATGAATTGTTGATTTTCTTCGTTTAAGTCGATTTTGGTAATTTGGTCACAGCTATCAATGAAGCGAAAGATGGAAATAAACAGATCTTCGTTCATTTCAATGATGTGGGCGTGTGAGCTTTTTTCAATTTGTTCAAAATCTCGTTGAATAGTTTTGGCTAGTTCAATCAGGCAGTTGTCACTGAGATTATTCAAAATTCGTTCTGCCAGTTTGCCCAGCGCTTTGTTAGTCTTCATGTACTTATGAAACGAGGGATAATGTCCTAGTTGGTCTATGTAATCACAATCGTTTTGGTTTTTAATAATTACTCGGTTCAGAGAATTAAAAACTCTCTCGAAAATATAGCTTCGAGTTAGTGAATAAATTTTTAAGGAGGCTTGTCGGCGAGTGTATTCAAAAAAGATCTCAATTAGGCTAACACTAATGGCAATTTCTATGAAGATAGCCGATAGGTGGGCGTAATAACTATTATTTGTTTTGTCCAAATGATACCAGTATCCAAAAGTTATTCCTAACGTTAGCAAGCTGACAACAATAATTAGCACTAAACGAAAGTGTTTGGTAAACATATCAAATTAACTTAAGACAACAATTTGTTTTTTTGTCTAGGGTGGGTAGTTAAATTGGTTAGAATATTTTTGTGGCAACCTGGAGTGTGTAAAAATCCGTTATTAAAGGTGAAGGGTATTTTTTAGTAAAAAATATTTGTTTGACATTGATGATTTTGTGTGATATGACGCACTTGTCACGCTATCTTTTATAGATAATTAGTTATTATTATAATTAGCATTTCCTAAGCCTTAGAAATAGCAACAAAAACTACTGAAAAATATTTAAGATTGTTTTTTAATCAATTTAATTGGGTTATGGGGTTAGTTGAAAGTTTAAGACAGTTGGTTACAGGTGGACCAGAAACCAAAACTACTGAAACCGACCGGTTTTTACCTGGAAATGGCTCCTCTGAACAACAAATTCATGACTACTGTAAGGAAGCTGCTAGTCAAACTGAAAACAACAGGTTTAAGCAGGCAATAGAGTTAGTTAGACAACGAATTCAACTAATGTATACAAGTCTTTTAGAGAAAATCGGAGTGGCTGATTTGTCTAAGCAATTTGGATTTTTATTGGCAGCTCAGGTGATGATGTATTTATTGGGTAGGTTATTGTTACTTTCAAAGAAAGAACCACTCATAAGTCCTCAATTGGTAAAGGCTATTAAAAATCAATTAGGAGTAGAAGTAAAAGTAATATCCACAAAGGATAGGAAATATCAGTTGCCAGCAGAATTGTTGGGTGAGAATGTAGTTTGCCTTGTTGCTGTAGCATCAGCGGGAAAAGATAATCACCATTTTGCCATTAGAGTATATTTTAGGAAAAGGGAAGAACCGATTCACACTGAATTCAGAATTTCTCCTAATAAACAAGACGAAGGGTTAGCAACCGAAATTGTAAATGCGATTAAACGTGCTATTAGAAATCTAAATGATTCACCAGGATTGGCAGGAACCAAGCCTAAAATGGCCGATAATTCTGGAAAAAAGAAACCAAACCGACAAAATCGTGGTAGAAAGTAACCTGGACCACAAAACCAATTAAAAAATCATTGTTTAAGCTGGTTAGTGGGTGAGCACGACTTTTTAGTCCTTGACAGGACGTAACTTTTGTTTTTACATACTACTCCCTGTAGTTAATTTTTGGGAAAAATACTACATATAGTGTAAGTTTTGCCAAGTTTACACAATGCTAACTGTTTTTTATTTATTTTAAGCCGTTTTTTGCAAAAAGTTGTCTAAAAGTTTCTTTTTTATGCCTAATTCTAGCAATTTTGAGGTGCTCAATCTAACTACCAAACCGGCTGACAATTTTTTTAGCAACCAACAAACCTTAGGTCTTGGGTTACCAGTTACCATTATTCCTGAGTTGGAAGTAATTAAACGAGATGGTTCGCGTGATAGTTTTAATCTTAAAAAGATCGAAAATGCCATTTTTAAGGCTATGCGGGCTGTAAATCACGGTACTCAAGAAGATGCTCAGGTAATCAGCCTTAAAGTTCTGGATAGAATAAGGCAAGAATACTTGGAAGCCAAACTACAAAAGAATCTTTACAGTCCTTCGGTGGAACATATCCAAGATTTAGTTGAAGACGAATTAATGTCGAGTAGTTTTCACGATGTGGCTAAAGCCTACATTTTGTATCGTGCCGAACGAGCTAAATTAAGGCAAAGAAGTTTGTTTAAGAAAAGATTGCATCTTAAACCTTACGAATATCCTGATTTATACGAATATACTAACGCTATTCGTCATTCCTATTGGTTGCATACCGAATTTAATTATACTAGCGATGTGCAAGACTTTAAGGTGAATGTAAACGACGTAGAGCGTAGTGCCATTAAAAATTCGATGATTGCTATTGCCCAAATCGAGGTGGCCGTGAAAACTTTTTGGGGTGATTTGTACAAAAGACTACCTAAACCCGAAATAGCTGCTGTTGGCTTTACGTTTGCTGAAAGCGAGGTTCGCCATATGGATGCTTATTCACATTTGTTAGAAATTTTAGGTTTAAACGAGGAGTTTGCCAAAATTAAAGAAATTCCGGCCTTAATGCAACGCGTAGTCTATCTTGACTCGGCTATCAAACGAGCCCGCAGTGAGGATAATCAAGAATATGCTCGATCGATTGCTCTATTTTCCTTGTTTATTGAGCATGTATCTTTGTTTTCTCAATTTTTGATTATTTTGTCGTTTAATAAATATCGTAATTTGTTCAAAGGTATCGCTAACGCTGTGGAAGCGACTTCCAAAGAAGAGCAAATTCATGGTTTGTTCGGCATTGATGTAATTAACCTCATGAGACAAGAACGACCCGAATGGTTTGGCAAAGATTTTGAAGAGCTGTTACTTTCGGCCTGTCAAGAAGCTTGGGAAGCTGAAAAAAAGGTAGTAGACTGGATTTTGGAAGCTGGGGAATTGGACTTTTTGCCCAAAGCGGTAATTTTGGAGTTTATTAAATACCGTTTCAATCGTTCTTTGACCAGTATTCAGTTACCTAAATTGTTCGAAATTGATGAGCAGTTACTAGAGCAAACTGACTGGTTTGAGCAAGAGATTATTGCTACCAAACACGTTGATTTCTTTGTTAAAAGATCGATTAATTATAGCAAACGAGTGCAAAGTTTGACTCCGGATGATTTGTTCTAACCCAGATTTTGATTTGTAGATGATTCATCGCTAGCCGTTTAAACTAACTAACTAGTATTTGTAAATTTTTATCTCAAACCTATGTCTAATTATCCACGCTACTATTGGTTAACCGACTACTCTCGGTCGTTTTTGTCAAAAGGCTACTTAACTGAAGGTGTCACTCCCGAACAACGTCTAGATTATATTGCTCATTATGCTGAAAAATTACTTAAGAAACCAGGTTTTGCCGAAAAATTTTTGGATTATATGAGTCGGGGGTGGTATTCTTTGTCTTCGCCTATTTGGTCAAACTTTGGTCTAAGGAAAGGTTTACCAATTAGTTGTTTTTCTTCTTATATTGGTGACGACATGGGACAAATTTTGTTTACTCACGCTGAAGTGGGTATGATGAGCAAATTTGGTGGTGGTACGGCTGGTTATTTTGGTGACTTAAGGCCTAGAGGTGCTCCAATTACCGATAATGGCTATTCTTCTGGATCAGTACATTTTATGAGGTTATTTGAAACCTTGATTAACGTAGTTAGCCAAGGCTCAGTGCGTCGTGGACACTTTACCCCTTATTTACCGGTAGAACATCCAGACATTGAAGAATTTTTGGAAATTGGCACCGAAGGTAACCCGATTCAAGAGATGACGTATGCCGTAACTATTACTGATGCTTGGATGGAAGATATGATTGCTGGTAACCGAGAAAAAAGAGCTATTTGGGCAAAGATTTTGCAACGCCGAGTAGAAATTGGTTATCCCTACATCATGTTCGTGGATACAGTGAACCGTAATACGGTTGATGTTTACAAAGATAAGGGCCTAAAAATTCTAGCTAGTAATTTGTGTAGTGAAATTGTTCTGCCGTCCAACGAAGAGTGGTCATTTGTGTGTGATTTGTCTTCCATGAACCTACTTCATTATGACGAATGGAAAGATACGGACGCAGTGGAGACTATGGTTTACTTCTTGGATGCGGTGATGACCGAATTTATTCGACGTTTAGAAGAGTATCGTGATAGCACCGACCCCAGACAACAAGAGGTATTTCACTTCATGCGGCGGGCTTACAATTTTGCGGTAGCCAATCGAGCCTTAGGAGTGGGGGTATTGGGTTGGCATTCTTATTTACAATCTAAGATGATTCCTTTGGAAAGCACCGAAGCAGCCAAGCTGAATGTGCAAATTTTTAGAAACCTAAAAGAACAAGCTTATGCAGCTTCTGAGAAATTAGCTAAGGAATATGGTGAACCTCCAATTTTAGAGGGTTACGGTAGACGTAATACCACCTTGTTGGCCGTAGCTCCGACTACTTCCTCAGCTTTTATTTTGGGTCAAGTTTCTCAAAGTATTGAGCCCATCTGGTCAAATTGCTACATCAAGGATATTGATAAAATGAAAGTTGTTATCAAAAACAAAAAACTGGAGGAGGTTTTAGAACAAAAGGGTAAAAATACCAAAGAAGTATGGAACAGTATTCGTGACAACGATGGCTCGGTGCAACACTTAGATTTCTTAAGTGACCAGGAAAAAGCCGTGTTTAAGACTTTTCAGGAAATTAACCAACGAATTTTACTGGAACAAGCAGCGGCCAGACAAGAGTTTATCGATCAAAGTCAGTCGTTGAACTTGGCCATCAACCCTAAAATTAAGGCTAAAGATTTAAACGAGCTATATATTTATGCTTGGCGTTTAGGTATTAAAACCTTGTACTATCAACATAGTGTGAATGCGGCCCAAGAATTTAGTCGCATGAAAGTTCAAGAGACTTGTGAGTCTTGTCAGGCTTAAAAAGATGTGGTGAGTATAGTCAATATTTGTTGGTCCTAACTGTAGTTTGCTGACAGTAGCTTTAAGAGCTAAACTAGTAGCATATTTGCGTGGTTTAGGGAATAGTATAAATTTTAGATTTTGGGTGGGGATTTGGTTGTGCTTGTGTTATAGACAAAAAATTTAAAGAGTTTTGGTAAAATTATAATTTCTGCGGTATGTTATCTTTTGACGACACTGTGAAAAACTTGTTGCTTAGCGCTAAGGCTAAGACTTTGGCTACTTATGGACCTTGGGGTTTGAATGTGGTGCCAGTGTCTGTGGTACAAGTACACGAGAACCAAATTTGGCTGTTTGATTTTTTTATGCACAAAACTGTGGCCAATATTCAAGCTAACTCTCAAGCTAGTCTAGTTTTTTGGTCTGGTTGGCGAGGTTATCAGGTGAAAGGTAGGGTAGACTACCAGGTTTCTGGTGGGAATTTTGACCAAGCTAAGCAGTATGTAGCCAAAAATTATCCAGAAAGAAAACTAAAAGGCTTGTTGATTTTAACCGTGGACGAGGTGTGGGATGTGTCTGTGGGTTAGGCAAGTTGGAGAGTATAAACTTTACTAGTAATCAGAGAGGGCGAAAGGGTGTTGCAATCGGTAAATTAATTAAGTAAGTAAACTCGAGCATGTTAACTGACTATTGTTGGTGACTGTCCGGGTTTTAATCGTTTTGTGGACTATTTCCAAGGCTAGCTAATTGGCTATAACCAAATGTTTTGCCTAAACCTATCAAGCTAGTGAGTTGTAAACCAGTTTATCAAACCCAATTTATAGTTATTTTTTAGGAATTAAAGTGACTAAATAACTATCTCCCGATAGAGTTGGTTCGTTTTCGAAAGTGTATTTTTGAGTAATTAGGCCCACAAAAGTATTCAGGGTTTGTCTGGCAATTTCTGGGTAGGCTTTTTCTCGACCCCGCATTTGCACTTGAATTTTAACCCGCTTACCTTCCGCTAAAAATTCGTCAATTTTGTTAGCTCTGACTTTTAAGTCGTTCAAAGAAATGCGCACCGACACTCGAATGGTTTTTAGTTCGTCGCCTTTGGCTTTAGTGGCGTTTTTGGAAAGTTGGTATTTAAATTTGTTAAAGTCGATTAACTTAACCACCTTTGGGTCGGCTTTTGGATTAATTTCCACCACATCTACTTCTTTTTCTTCGGCCAAAGCCATAGTTTCATCTCTGGACAAAATGCCAATCATAGTACCGTCAGCATCAATTACCCGAAACTTATCTCCTTGAATGTTTTCGTTAATCACATATTTTTTAAATGGATCTTTGGGCGGAGCTTTGCGTTTGCGGCGATAGTTAGACATGATTCACAATTTTTTAACCAACTAGATAAAATTAGTAAGGCTAGACCTTACCAATAAATTCAGAAAAAACGAATTTGTCAACTATATTGTTTAGTGTTCTGTATTTATTGGTTTTACAGGAGGTACAATCACTTCAGTGAAGATGTTTTTTAAGTTTAACAAAATAACTAAACTGGCCACCAATAAACTGAGAAAATTAATTGCAGGTATTAAAGAACTAAGACTTAGCACAAACACCAACAAATGTTTTTTGAAAGTATTCGCTTGGCTAATGGCGCTCAAAGCTAGGTTAGCTATGCTTAAAGGAATTAACCACCAAGCTGTAAGAAAATAATAATTTAGCAGGCTATTACCTATACCTACCAAGCTAAAAATCAGACCTACCAAAACACTTAGACTAAACAGTCCTTCAGTTAGTTTAACCAGGTCTATGGTTAGGGTAGTTTGATTTGGTTGGGTTTTCTTTGGCATGACATGCCGTTTTAAGTAAGGTTTAGGTTAAGTGACCAAATCAGGCTTGTCAACTTTGTATTTTTTGCTTTTTACTTTGGTTTATGGCAACTTTAGCAAGTAACCGCCAGGCTCGTTTTGAATACGAAATTCTGGAATCGTTTCAGGCGGGGTTGGTGTTGTCTGGGAAAATGGTTAAAGCCATTCGAGCTAGGCAAGTAAAACCTGAAGGTGCGTTTGTGGTTTACCAAAATAATCGATTGGAAATTATTGGTCTAGAGGGTGGGGGGATTAAAGAAAACGTCCCTTTGCTACTTAAGAAAAAAGAAATGAACGAAATTGTTGGGCAAATCAGGCGGCAGGGTTTGACTTGCATTGTCTTAAATTTCAAGACAGTTGGTCGTTGGATTAAGGCCGAAATCGCTTTGGTGAAAGGAAAAACCAAGCGAGACAAGCGTGAAGCCCTCAAAAGGCGAGCCCTCGACCGAGAGATGGCTAGGGAGTTGAAGATTTAGTACAAATTAACTGCACGAACAGTTGTTTCTGAAACATTGAGAAGTTTGTTGCTAGTTTTTGTGCCAACAAGTATTTTTTGATTTTTAAGTAGTACCACCATTAAGGACAACATTAGTTCTATTTAACTAAACCAAGATAATGGGTTGCGTTATCAATTTAGTTAAACTACTTGTTGTAGCAAAAATTAATTTTGGGCTAATTGTTCGTTTTCGGTGAGACTTCTTTTAAGATCCTGCAACCATGACGGTGTGGCTAATACCATAGCAACCTTTTTGAGGTTGTTTATACGTTCTTCTGGTCGTAATTGTCCGTTTTTTTCCAGATTTTCTGTAATAAGCATTGTAAGCTCCGACAAATTAAATATTTCTTGAATTGTATTGAATTTTTCTGAAGAAAAGTTTTTCACTTGTTCTCCTACATGTTGATTACTTTTTGCTAAATTTTTAATAGGTTCGACGAGCGGTTGTTCTGGAATCGCAATAGCATTACCTAAGCTTATATTTATTTCTCTTATTTTAATCTCTTGTAAACCACTAATCACTGCCTCAATTTTTAGTTGTATTTTTTTAATCTCTTCGTACAAAAAAGCTTCGATTATTGCTTCCACATTTTCTGAGTGAGCTTGTGGGTCCCATCTTTCACCCTCTGGTAAATTAGTTTCCAGGTATTGAGCAATTTTTTCTGCTAACAAGCTAAGTTCTTCAAGTTCTTTTCCTGTTTGAGGTGTAAGTTCTTGTCGCAAAACGTTTGGGTTAACATCTTTTTTGACAGCAATTGATAATCTGGCAGCTATTGATATGACATATTTTGGAATATCTTCTAGATTTAAAAATTTTCCGGCATTATTAGCAGCTACTATTTTACGCCAGTCAGCTTCTAGTCTATTTGTGCCTAAACTATTGTTTCTAAGGCCTTCTACGAGCCCGGTAACGGCTGCTAAAACTCTCTCCTGTTCTTGTCTTGTTGCTTCTTGTTCTGGTTGGATTACTGGTGTTTTTCCTACACTTTCTTCTGTGTCTTCTGCTGGTGCTGATTTTACTGGTGCTGTTTCTGTTCCTGTTGTTGCTGCTGCTGCCGATGATGATAAACTACTATTAAGGGCTGCTCTAGCTTTGGATTTCCAAGTTTCATCCTCCATCCCTTCCACAATCTCAAGAGCTCGTTCGAGAAGTGTTGTTGAATCTTTCAACTGAGGTGCTAAGGCTTCTATGGCATCGAATTTCCAACCTTCATGCGTCATCCCTGCCACAATCCCAAGAGTCTGTTTGAGAGATTCTTCGGTTGTTAAGTGAGATACTAGTGTTTTTATGGCTCGAAGTTTCCAACCATCATTCTTCATTCCTTCCACAATCTCAAGAGCCTCTCTGAGAGATTCCTCAGTTGTTAAGTGAGGAGCAAGTACTTCCATGGCTTTGTACTTCCAATATTCATCTACCATTTTTCCAACAATTTCGAGAACTTTTTTAAGAAGTTCTTTATTCTCTAACCGAGGTGCCAGTGTTTGTATAGCACGATATCGATCATTATCATTGGAACTTTGGATTAATTTTTGCACAGTTTGTTCCAGCTCTTGTCCTGGTTGGTTTTCTAGTTGCGATTGGGATGTTTGTGCGTCTGGTGTTCCTGAAGTTGCTGTTGATGATGTTGGTCTCTCGGGGAATGTGATTTGTTCGTCATAAATCATATATGCCAAGGCTCTGGCTACGGCTGTTAGGTTAGTTGAGTGTGCTTGTGGGTTCCAACCTTGTTGATTTTCCAATAGATCAGTTATTATTGAAACTAACTCCCAAAAAGCTAGTATTCTGGTTGAATTATCTGGAGTTACACTCAAATTGCCTGGATTTTCAATGCTTGCTAAACACTCTTGTATGCTTTGGTATGTTTGAGCATCAGTGGAATTAGGATCATTGTTAGCTTCGTTATTTAGTTTATTAATTAAAGCTCTTATTGTGTCGGCATCTGATTTAATTTTCGCCTCAAGATCAACTGTTTGACCCGCATCAACAAGTTCCTTAATTTGTTTAGCTTCCAATAGACCGTCAAGCACAGGTTCCAGCGGTTGTCTCCAGTTTTTAGTAATTACTTCGTACAAAATAGCTCGAATTATTGCTTCCACATTTTCTGAGTGAGCTTGTGGGTCCCATCTTTCGCTTTCTTCTTGTATATTTTCCAGATATTGAGCAACTCTTTCTGCTATTGAGTTAAGGCCTTCAAGTTGTTGTCCTGTTTGAGCTGTAAGTTCTTGTCGCAAAACGTTTGGGTCAAAATTACCTTTTGCAGCAATTATTACTCTGGCAGCTATTGGTCCGGCGTTTTTTAAAAGATTTTTTGGATCAAATAAATTTCCGGTATTATTAGCGGCTGCTATTTTATCCCGGTCAGCTTCTAGTCTATTAGTGTCTAAACTATTGTTTCTAAGGCCTTCTACGAGCCAGGTAACGGCTGCTAAAACTCTCTCCTGTTCTTGTCTTGTTGCTTCATTTTCTGGTTGGGCTGCTGGTGTTCTTTCTGCACTTACTGTTGCTGTTGCTGTTGCTGATGCATTTTCAGCGCCGATTCCTGAGGTTCCTGAGTCCTCTGTTGTTGATTCTAATGTTGGTTCTGCTAATGCTGGTGGTGTTGTATTTTCAGCGTTGGTTCCTGAGGTTCCTGAGTCCTCTGTTGGTCCTTCTGTTCTTAATTCTTCTGGTGTTGATCTTGTTCCTGGTGTATTTCTACGCCTCAATCTTCTCCATAATCTTACTCCTACTACTCCTACTCCTACTCCTACTACTCCTACTCCTACTCCTAACAACAATTTTACCCATCCAGGCATTTCTCGTCTGTTAACTTCATCGATAATGAGTTGAATTATTGGATTATCAGTTTGAGAGTTTTCAAAGTCGTAACCTAATTTACCCTCGGCAACAAGTACAGCTAGCAATGTCGATAGCTCCCAATTTTCCAATTGGCTTATTGTTGTTTCCAAGGGTTGTCTTAACTCATCAAAATTTATTTGCGATTCAGGTTTGTTAACTTTATCGATTAGACTAATAATGTCTAAAGTTTCCTCATCAACTTGGACTTTTATTTTGTTTAGGAATTCGTCTAACTGTGAATCAATTAATTCTCCTATTGTAGTAATTTCTCCACTTGGATCTATAATTCTTATATTAGCAAGGTGTTCATTGCTGCCCCGCATATCTGCTATTAATCCCGAGTTTCTTTGCACGGCCTCTGGTTCATCAGGCATATCTAGCCACCACCCAATCCATGGTTCTTCAGGTGGTACACCCGCTCTTAAAAGGCTTTGAAGATTGATGACTGATCTAGGATCAACAAGGGTTTGATTTCCTTCTAATATTGGTGGTTGAGAGAAAGCGAGTATAACCCTATCAGATATTTTTGAAAAATTTGATTGTTCGGTTAATTCTCTTAACAATTTTATGGCTTGCACACCGCCGTCTGCTGACTCAATAACCCAAACCATTGACTCATCTTCTGCCATTTGGTTTATAGTATTTACTACTTCTTCTGAAGTTAACTGGGCTGCTAATTCTTGTATACCCATGTTTTGAGCTAATTCAGGTAAACGAAAATAATAGACTCCATGGGTAGAATTTGTGAAGTTTTCTGTATGAATTTGATCTATAATTCGCTGTAAGTTACTAATATCTAATTTTACATTAGAGTAATACACTCCTCGAAGTATATCACTTCCTGGCACTCCAGTTGGGTTTTGCCAAGCTGACCCAATTTGAGGTGATGGTGGTCGTGGTGGTGTGTTTTGTGGTAAATTCCATAACTTCCATAATTCTTCATCAAGCTCAGTACTAAGTATATCTGGACGTATGTTTGGTGTATCTGGGGTTATTCCTCCTGGTGCTGGTGTTATTGGTGGTGTTCCTGCTGGTAAACCTTGAGTCATTTTTTCAAGTAATTCTTCTTGCGTTTCTCGAGAAATAGGTCCATAGGGTGGAATTTCCCCTCTTACATATTTCACTTGTTCTGCAAAGGTTGCTTCCGGATTGGCTGCTAATTCTGATAAAAATAGGTTGATATTATTGGTTGCTGCTGCTACATTATTAAGCTCTGCTTGTCTGTAGCCTCTAACAAGGTATTCAATAAGAGCTGTAGCTTTTTCGGGATCTAATTCTCCATTTTTTTCGTCTCGAATAAGATTCAGTAAGTCCGGGTTTTTTTCAAATATTCGATTTAGAGCTTCAGCTGCGGCTCTTCTTGCTTCAGGCCACTCACCTGAGCGGTCGATAGCACCACCTACAGCATCACTAATAGCTTGAGCAATTGTTGTTGCATTTTCGGGTGTGTTTAACTCAATAGCCGCTGCGTTGACAGCTAATTTGGGTGGTAAATCAATTCCGGCTTGTTGGGCGAAGGCAGTGTAAATACTATTTTGAGAATCTGGGCTAATTTTTTTAACCCATTGTTCCCTTCTTTGAAGGAATTCTTCTGGATTGTCTAAAGCTCGTTCAAGGATTACCTTTCTTTCTTCTGAGGTTTTAGCGTTAGTTAGGGCTTCGGCTAAAGCGGTAATTCTTCTTATTCTATCTTCCTCTTCCTCTGAACCAGATTGACCAAGTAATTCTAATAGTCTTTGTGAATTTTTGTCTAGGTTGTTTAGATCCTGTGATTGCAACCTTTGTAACATTCTTCCTAATGCTTTAGCTACTTCCAGCCGCTCATCTCGCCATGCATTATTTTGATTTCCAAGATCTGGAATTTCAGAAAATCCGGAATTTCCTAGAATTTCCTCAAAAGAGAGTGGTTCGGGTTGGTTAGGAGTATTAAGAACATCGATTGTAGATGTTACACTTTCGTCGCTTGCTGACGGTGCCCAATTTTCTAACCCAATTTCTCCATCTGCTGGATTTGGCTCAAACAGATTTGATCGAGGTCCAGAGCTAGCCCTAGTCGTTGCGAATGGATTTTGAGTTCCAGAATCATGGTAACCACCACCTATTGTTGCGGGAGTTTGATCAGTTACTTGTGAACTTGTTGGTAGTGATGTAGGTTGGTCAAGATTATTGGGAACATTGGTTAGAATTTCTGCGGAAGCTTGATCAACTTTTTGCGGCAATGCAGCAGTTAAATTTCTTGAACCTGGAAACCAACTAGGTCTCATATTTATATTTAACCAATATAAAAATTTTCTAAATTCTTGTCCTGCTAAGTAACCAGAGGCTCCAGCTGCAAAACCTATTGCGCCACTCACAACAGTTTTTTTGAATCTTCTTCCTAAATCTTGTCTTCTGGTATTATTAATTTCTTCTTGTAATTTTTTAGTTTCTGCTTTTACCGCTTCAATTCCAGCGCGGTGATTCTGTTCAAAATTAGCTTTTTCTATTTTTGATCTTATTTGCAACTGTAACTCAAGCCATTTTGCTTGTATGGCAGATAAAATCATTCTGTAAGCTAAATCTGGCG
>Ga0197142_1000648_pt1 | contig 32072 bp, 32 predicted proteins | sample GBS60_MetaG_FD_148614 | JGI IMG/M metagenome (GOLD analysis project Ga0197142, IMG submission 148614) | Sediment microbial communities from Great Boiling Springs, Gerlach, Nevada, United States - GBS 60_MetaG | ecosystem: Environmental > Aquatic > Thermal springs > Hot (42-90C) > Sediment...
GCCATCTTCTCGTGATCTTGGGAGATGTCGTGCTCAGTAAAATTGATCCCCCGCTCCCGCAAAAATTGCTTGGCAACCCCACAGGACTGACACGTCGGCGTAGTATAAATAATAACGTGCTTCATCCGACACCCCTATCCCGGAAAGTTTGTCGGTGGTCACCGACCACTGGTGAGTAAGTCTACACGCCCGACCGGGGGGTTGTCAAAAAATTTTCTCGCAGTTGCAAAATCTCCGAATTTGTTGTATTATTTCAGCAAATCTTATGATTGTACTCGGCATCGAGACGAGCCACGAGCACGGAAGCCTCGGTCTTTGCGTTCAGAGTCAGATTGTCGGTGAGGTGCTCTTCTCCACAGAGCTCGGCCCTGGCGAACGGCTCCTGCCCGCCCTGGAGAGCTTGCTTGCGCTCAATACCGTCACGAAAGATCAGCTTGAGCTGATCGCTGTGGCCACGGGGCCAGGGTCGTTTACAAGCTTGCGCATTGGCATGGCTGTCGGCAAGGGACTCGCGCAAGCGCTGGGGCTCCCCATCGTTGGGGTTCCCACTATGGACACATATGCGGAAAGAGTCTCGTTTCTCTCTGGAAAAATCTGTGTGATATTGCCGGATCGGCGCGATCTTGTCTACTCTGCGCTCTATGAGGGCACGACGCGGATTACTTCGGAACGATCGAGCTCTATCCATGCGCTCTATGAGGAGCTGAGCCAAAGTTCTGCTCTCTGTATTGGGCCGGGGGCCGAACGCCATCGCGCCCTGCTGGAGAGGGTCGCCCCTGTAGCTCCCGCAGCGCTCAACCAGCCCTCAGGGGCAGTGGTGGCCCTCGCGGGGGCGAAGAGATATCGTCACACGCAGCGCGATGAGCTCTGGACCCTCGAACCCCTCTACGTCCACCATCTCTTCGCAAGCGTCTCAGAAAGGAGCTGACTATGAAAGTGCTTGTCTGTGTCAAGCGTGTTCCGGACACCGGTGGTGGCTTCAAGCTCACCTCGGATAGTATGCGCGTGGACACGACGAACGTGGGGTTTACGGTAAGCCCGCACGAAGAATGCGCCGTGGAAGAAGCCATCAGGATCGTCGAGAAGCACGGGGGCAGCTCGACGGTGCTGACGCTCGGGCCCCAGGCGGCTGGAGAACAGCTCCGGGAAGCGATCGCCAAGGGGATCACCAGCGCAATACTTTTGGAAGCTGAGGACTATGAGTTCTGGGACCCCGCGGCGACCGCTCAGGCGATCGCCGAGACTGTTAAACCCTTGGGGTTTGATATTCTGCTCTTTGGGAATGAGTCTGCGGATACGTGCAACTATCAAGTTGGGGTTCGCGTCGCCTATCTGTTGGATCTGCCGTGCGTGACGGGGATCAAAGCGCTAGAGATTCAGGACAATAAAGCTATCGCGAAGCGCGAGACCAAAGACGGCTGGGAGGTCTACGAAGTCCCTCTCCCGGCGGTCTTCACCGTGAAAGAGGGCATCAACACCCCGAGACATCCGAGCTTGCGCGGGATCATGAGCGCCAAGAAAGTCCCCATCGAGCAGAGGAAAGTGACCAAACCCGCGCCGCAACTCGTGCGCAAGGCCCTCAAGAAACCCCAAGAGGGCCGACAGTTAGAGATTTTAGGCCAAGGGGTTGATGCCGTGCCGAAGATCATCGAAAAACTCCGTGAAGTGGGGGCGATCTAGCTATGATCTTAGCTCTTCTGGAGATATCCAAGAGTGCTCTTACGGAGGCGTCGTGGGAGGTGCTCACGGCAGCACGCGATCTGGCTCAGAAGACGAATGACTCCGTTACGGCGCTTCTGATGGGCAAGGGGGCGCAGGCGCTGGCGCCCACCATGAAAGGGGTCAGCACGGTCCTCGTCGCTGATGATCACAGACTAGAGGGCTACATCCCCGATGCGTTCGCGCAGATCGCCTCGAGCGCGATCGCGCAGAAGTCCCCGAAGATCGTCATAGCTCCAGGGACGGAGACGGGCAATGATCTCATGGCGCGCGTGGCCACCCGGCTCAATCTTGGGCTGGCTACAAACTGTACCGAGTTCGTCGTCGAGAACGGGGCCCTCAAGAGAGTGACGCGCTCCAACTGGGGCGGAAGTCTCTTAGAAGAAGTTGAAATTCTCAGTAGCCCGATTCTGTTGACGCTCCAGCCCCATGCGATCCCCGCTCAGATGAGCAATGGCTCTCCGCCGACGGTCGAGGCCATAAACGTCGCCTTGAGCGAGAAGGACTTTCGCGTGCGGATGAAGGAACTCATCCCCAGCGAGAAGAAAGGGATCTCGCTGACAGACGCCAAGATCGTGATTGGGGGCGGGCGAGGCATGGGCAGTGCGGAAGCGTTCAAGATGCTCGAGGAGCTTGCGAGTCTGCTCCACAATGCAGCTGTGGGAGCCACCCGCGTGGCTACGAACAATGGGTGGCGGCCACACTCCGACCAGATCGGCCAGACGGGCGCCCAGATCGCCCCTGATCTCTACATCGCGTGTGGGATCTCCGGGGCGATCCAACACATGGTCGGGTGTAAAAATTCTAAAAAAATCTTGGCGATCAACAAAGACCCTGACGCCCCGATCTTCCAGCGCGCTGACTATGGGGTCATCGGCGACCTCCATCAGATCGTCCCGGCGCTCATCGCCGAGCTGAAGAAGCTGAAAGGGGCTTGAACCAAAAATTCACCTTCGTTCCATTGACAGGGCACCAAGGGATTCTGTATAACAGTAGAAGCACACTGTAAAAGCGTAAGGAGGTTCTATGCGACTGGGGGCAATTGTTATAATCATAGCCGCTCTCGCGGGGATTGGAGGGTATGGGCAATCGGGGTTGCCCGATCTCATCGTGAAGGCCGTGCGCGTCTCCCCTGGGGATCTTGAGGAGGGGCAAGAGGCGCTCGTGCGCGCGGTGATCGCCAACATAGGCCAAGGAGATGCCCTTGGGGGATTTGACGTCATCGTGGAGCTCGACGGGCAAGAGCTGGCAACGCGCTCGTTCTTTGAGCTCAAGAAAGATAAATCTACCGAGATCCAAATCCCCTGGAAAGCTCTTGTGGGCTCTCATACCCTGACGGTCTCCGTGGACGCGCCCTTCAGCAGAGTTCGGGAGTCCAACGAAGCGAACAACAAGCGCTCGTTGGCATTTGTAGTCTCCCCGATCCTAGGGGTGCGCTCGTTCAGCCTCGATCTGGTGAAGCTCTTTGGGCGGGTCCTCAGCGAGACCGGCGTCGCACTGCACTTTAAGCTCACCGATAGCGTCTTCACGTCTTTAGATAACGCCGTGAATGCCATCAATGAGGCTGCCGCGGCGTTGCGCAACGTCTCTCTGGAGTTTGAGCTGGTGCGCCGTCATATGCCCCCAGCTTTTGCTGCAGATCCCCTCGTGCGGGATGCGCAGGCCCTCGTCGCCCTCTATGAGAGTATAGCCGAGTCCTTCGAGCGCATCGCCGTGATGCTCGGCATCGGGAATTTCGATGCCGTGCTCGAAAACGCTTCTGCGCTTCGCCGCACGCTCGTGGAGCTCTCCCAACAGACTCTGGGGGACGTGAGCTTTGCCCCCCTGGGATCGGCCGTGGCTCGCTTCGATCAGGTGATCGTGCTCGCCAAGGAGCTGCGCGATTTACTGAAAGGGGCGCAGGGGCGCTCCCAATACCAAGTCGCTGTCGAGCTGTTTAATGCGTTCATGGCCTTTGGGGATGAGCTAGGTGCGTGCGCTCAGACGATCATACGGCTTGGGGAAGCTCGCGCCGCACGCTTCTCCAACGGCGAGGACCCCATTGACGGAGCCTACAGCACCAGGCACCCGCTGATCATCGAGTGGAGCGGCGTGATGCTCATGCGAATCGAGCTTTATGATCTGCGCAGTGGGGCGCTCCTCTTCCGTAGTGAAGAGACGGGCCCCCGGCTCGAAGTAGAGGGCAACGGCTCTCTGGCGACGGGCATGTACGGCTATAAATTAGTGGGGATGACCAAGCACGGGAGATCTCGGGTGGAGATCGGCCGGCTGGTGGTCAAGCAAGTGAGCAGTCCGCCCCTGGGAAGACAGAATGGGCCTCTGGGTATGTCTGGGCCTTAGCCTCGCCCTCTCTGCACAGGCGCTGCAGGTGACGGTTCCCTCTCCAGCTATCGAGGGGGTGCGGTTGGAGGTCTTTGATCTATCGGGGAGGAAGGTCTTCGATTCCGGGCTGGTGCCTGGGGCGACGTACAAATGGTACTTTCAGGGTGACGACGGGCGTCCGGTAGCGAACGGGATCTATCTTTACGTCTTCTCCGTTCGGAGGGCAGACGGCACGGAAGTCCGCAGCTCCGTGGGCAAGATCGCCGTGCGCCGCTAGCCAGACTTCGTCTGGACTGTACGCCTTCGCCGGCCATTGGCCGGCGAAGATGAAGGTCAAGCGAAGCTTGCGAAGCCTGGGGCTTGACTTTCCCAGACAATCTTTTATAATCAAAGCGACGTGAGGGGTGAGATGGACGAGGTTTCTCTTGAGGTACACGAGGTCTCCAAGCGCTTCGGCTCGGTCACCGTTGTCGACCGCATCTCGCTGCGGATAGGTGCTGGGGAGTTCTTCTCGCTGCTTGGGCCCAGCGGCTGCGGAAAGACGACCACGCTGCGGATCATCGCGGGGTTCGTGCAGCCCGATACGGGCGAGGTCTTCATCAGGGGCCAGCGGGCCACCCATCTGCCGCCCAACGAGCGCGACGTCAATATAGTCTTCCAAAACTACGCGCTCTTCCCCCATCTGACGGTGGAGCAGAACGTCGCGTTTGGATTAGAGATGCAGAAGCTCCCCCGCGCGCAGATCCGCGAGCGCGTGGGATGGGCGCTGGAGCTCGTACGTCTGAGTGGCTTGGGGGCGCGCTACCCCCATCAGCTCTCCGGGGGGCAACAGCAGCGGGTCGCCTTGGCACGGGCTCTTGTGACCCAGCCCTCGGTCTTGCTCTTGGATGAGCCGCTGGGCGCGCTCGACCTGAAGCTGCGCCAGCAGATGCAGTGGGAACTGAAGAGGCTCCAGCGAGAGCTCAAGATCACGTTTCTCTACGTGACCCACGACCAAGAGGAAGCCCTCTCGATCTCCGATCGTCTCGCCGTGATGAATCATGGGCGGGTGCTGCAGGTGGGCACCCCTCAGGAGATCTATGAACGTCCGGCCACGCGCTTCGTCGCCGATTTCATCGGGGAGAGCAACTTTCTGGAGGGACGAGTCGTCGCGTGCGAAGGGAATCGAGCGCTGGTGCAGATCGGCTCCATTCATACGAGCGTCGTCAGCGACCATCCGTTGGCCATCGATCAATGGGTCACCCTCGCGGTGCGGCCGGAGCGGATTCGGCTCTGCCCCTGCGGGCGCTCTCCGTGGACGGGGCAAGTGGAGGAGCTCATCTACAGCGGGAAGGAGACGCGCTACCGCGTGCGCCTCTCCCCCGAGGTGACGCTTGTGGTGAGCAGCCCTGGCACCAACGGGATCGGCGTGGGCGAGCGCGTCGGGGTGGAGTGGGACGAGCCGAGCCTCTATCTTGTAGACGCTCATGAGGCGCATCAGTGAACTGATTGTGTGGCCCGGGGCGCTCTGGCTTCTCCTCTTCTTTGCGATCCCCTTGGGGATTATCTTTCTCATAAGTTTCGCCCAGCGCGATCTTGGGGGGCTCATCCGCTGGGAGTTCACCCTTGAGAATTATCTGAGACTGGTGGAGCCCATCTATTGGGTTGGTCCGCTGGGGAACTCCCTCGTTCTGGCTGCGCTCACCACTGTGATCTGTCTTCTTCTTGGGTATCCCCTCGCGTATACCATCGCGCGCAGCCCGAAGAAGCATCTCTTGATATTTTTAGTGGTGCTCCCCTCCTTCACCAACTTTCTCGTGCGCATCTACGCGTGGTTCATCCTGCTGCGACCGGAGGGGTGGCTGAGCTGGGGGCTGCGGATGCTCGGCATGGAGGCGAATCTCTTGGGATCGTGGGTGGGCGTGTTGATCGGTCTCGTCTACGGGTATCTGCCGTTTATGATATTGCCGTTGTATGCGACGCTGGAGCGGCTTGACTGGGCGCTCATTGAGGCGGCCTATGATCTTGGAGCCACCAGGTGGCAGGTCTTCGCTCGCGTGATCCTTCCGTTGAGCCGGCCGGGGATGGTCGCGGGGGCTCTGTTGGTCTTCCTGCCGGTGCTGGGGGAGTTTCTCACGCCCAAGCTCTTAGGGGGGGGCAAGGTCCCCACCATCGGCGTGCTCATTGAAGAGAAGTTCTTAGGGCGGGTACCAGATTGGCCCTTCGGCGCGGCCGCAGCGATCACGGTGATGCTGATGGCCCTCATCGGGGTGAGCCGACACTTCCACACCGTGCGGGAGTCACGATGGCTCGGATGAAGCGCATCCTCGATCGCGGCGTGGCGCTGCTGCTGGCGCTTGAGGTCTGCCTGACGTATATCTTTCTCTATCTGCCCATTGTCGTTTTGATTCTCTATAGCTTCAGCGCGAGCCGCTACGCGCTCGTGTGGGGAGGGTTTTCGCTCGAGCCCTATACGAAGCTCTTGACAGATCCTGAAGCCCTCAGGGCGCTAGGCAACAGCCTGATCGTGGGGATTATATCAGCAGGCCTCAGCACGCTCCTGGGGACGCTCTTGGCACTGGGGCTCGATGGCGGGCGCGCCTGGGGGCGAGGGGGAATAGAAGTTCTTGCGTATCTGCCCATAGTCATTCCGGAGATCGTCATGGGGGTGGGGCTGCTGCTCTTCTTCGCTCAGGTGTGGCGGCACCTCGGAGGGGAGATCGGCCCGCTGCCCACCGTGATCGCCGGGCATGTGGCGTTCAGCATCTCGTATGTGATGGTGGTGGTGCGGGCCCGTCTGAGAGATCTTGATAGATCTCTGGAAGAGGCGGCGCTGGATTTGGGAGCGACGCCCGCTCAAGTCTGGCGGCGCGTGACCATACCGCTGCTGGCGCCAGCGATCGCCAGCGGGGCGCTGCTCGCCTTCGCCCTCTCGCTCGATGACTTCTACGTCACGTACTTTTCCACGACCGGGGGATCGGCTTTCAAGACGCTCCCCCTCTATCTCTACGCGTTGCAAGGGCGCGCGGGATTGCCCCCACAGATGAACGCTCTGGCGACAGTGATGCTCCTGGCTTCGTTGATCTTGGTCGCGGTGGCGCTTCTCATCCAACGCCGACACCCCTCACCCCCAGCCCCTCTCCCCTCCGAGGGAGAGGGGAGCAGAGGGGTGAGGGTGTCAGGAAGGAACTCTCATCACGGAGGGGATAGAATATGACGTTCCTACGTGCTCTCGGCCTCATGACGCTCGCAGGGCTCAGTCTTGTGGGGGTAGCCTCTTGCGGAGGAAACCAAGCCCCCAGGGAGCTTCACTTCGTCATCTGGGCCAACTATATTGACCCTGAGGTCTATCGGCTCTTCGAGAGGGAATTCGGCGTCAAGGTCATCGAGGAGAACATTGACTCTAACGAAACTCTTCGCACGAAGCTCCAAGCAGGGGTGACGGGCTACGACATTATCGTGCCCTCGGACTATACTGTAGAGATCCTCATCCGTCAGGGGCTGCTGGCTGAGCTCGATCTCTCAAAAATCCCCAACTTTGGAAACATCTCGCCCCGATTCCGCAATCTCTATTATGATCCTCAGAACAGATACTCGATCCCGTATCTCTGGGGCACCACGGGGATCGGGTATGACGAGCGGTATCTGGAGAGCCCCCCGACCAGCTGGGCGGAGCTCTTCGAGCCCGCTCGCTTAGAGCGCTATAAGAATCGCGTCAGCATGCTCGACGACCCCCGCGAGACCATCGGGGCCGCCCTCACATATCTGGGGTACTCTGTCAACAGCACCGATCCCCGCGCCCTCGAAGCGGCCAAAGAGCTTCTTCTGGCGCAGAAGCCATATCTAGCGCGCTACGACAGCGAGACCTATGACGACTTCTTGCTCACGGGGGATTTGGTCATAGCTCATGGGTGGAGCGGGGAGTTCGCTCGCGCCCGCACGGAGAACCCTCATATCCGCTATGTGATCCCTCAGGAGGGCGGGGTGGTCTGGACGGATAATTTAGCGATCCCCAAGGGCGCGAAGAATCGCGATTTGGCCCATCTCTTTATAGATTTTCTCCTGCGCCCGGAGATCAGTGCTCGAATCGTCAATTTCTTGCGCTATCCCAGCGCCAACGAGGCCGCGCGCCGCTCCATCTCCCCGGAGATCCTCACCGACCCTGCGATCTATCCCCCCGAGGAGATCCTCGAGAAGCTCGAATGGATCAAGGACGTTGGGGAGGCCATCGCGCTGTATGAGCGCGTCTGGGACGAAGTGAAGACTCGCTAGGCTTCGCCTGGACCATTCATCTTGCCGCCGAAGGCGGCAAGGTGTACAGTCCAGACGAAGTCTGGCCAGGCTCCGCAAGCTTCGCTTGACCTTCATCTTGGCCAGCTGAAGGCTGGCCAAGGTGTATGGTCCAGGCGGAGCCTGGTTACAGATGCGGCTCGATCTTGCTGAGGAGCTTGGTCTTGCTCATGTAGCCGATGAGGCGCTCGACCTCGACCCCGCCCTTAAAGAGTATGAGCGTGGGGATAGATTGAACCCCGTACTGCATAGGGGTCTTTTGGTTTTGGTCTACGTCGAGCTTGACCACCTTGAGTCTGTCTTTGAGTTCGCGGGCGATCTCTTCTATGATCGGGGCGATAGCGCGGCAGGGGCCGCACCAGTCCGCATAGAAGTCTACCAAGACGGGCTGAGGCGACTGTAAGACTTCCTTCTCGAACGTATTATCGGAGACGTAGAGCATAGGGCTCCTTTCTATGGTAGCTGCTATTGTATCACATGAAGCTGAGCGGCGCAGGGGCCTCCAGACCCCTCCCCCGACAGACGCGCCTTGCTACGAATAGCGCATCAGAAGGCGCACAAGCGCCATCAACTTCCCTTGGGCTGCTGGGTCAACCATGGTGCAATTATGTTGGATCGTGCTGGCAATCATGTGGGCGAACGCTTTGTGTAACGCCTCCTGCACGGCTGCCAGCTGTTGCGCGACCAGCTCGCAACTCTCTTCGCGCTCGATCATCTCGCGGATACCCCGTATCTGCCCTTCGATGCGCGCCAGGCGCTCTTGCAGCGTTTTCTTGTCTTCCAGTTTGACCAGCTTCAGTTCGCTAGTTGTTGATTGCACTGTGAACCTCCTTGTCTCTTGTGGTTTGGTTCGCGCGCGTGCGCTCGATACGCGACAACATGCCCACAACGCCCGCCAACACCGCCGCCAGAACCAGGGCGACAGCTACCGCCGGTAATCCTGTCAGCGACGGCAGAGTCACCTTTCCGAAGTTGGCCACCTCAAAGAAGACCGGCTTCAGCAGCGGGTAAGCGTAAATGAACGCCACTGTACCCGTGAGCGCGCCCACCAAGGCGGCTATTCCTTCTTTTCTTCCTCCAGCAGCGCCCACAAGCACAGTCCCCGGGCAGTAGCCAGCTAACGCCATACCGAGTCCAAACACTGCCGCACCGGCTATGATGCCCCACAGATGCAGCGACTTCACCTTAAAGTGTATCGCACCGGGCATCAGGGCGTCCAGTGCTGTGCTTCCGACCAGCCCAACGACGATGGCCGTAAGCATGACCTTGAGCATAGTAAAGTCGCGCAGCCACAGCCCTCGATGTACGATACCGCATTGGAAGAAGCCGGCGCGATACAGGGCGTAACCGAAGACTAGACCTGTGATTAACCCGAGCCATTTCTCACTCATGATGTTGCACCCCCGATCGGTTCTCGGAAAAGCAGTCTAGCGGCCAATAGTCCGGTGGCAAAGGCAACTGCCCCGAACAAGAACCCGCTCACTGCCATCTGGGCGATGCCACTGAGCATATGTCCTGTGGTGCAGCCGTTTGCCAAGCGTGCACCGAACAAGATGAGAAAGCCCCCAGCAAAAGCGCGCAACCACCTTCGGGAGGGGCTGCCCTCGAAACCGCGGATGCACACCGCAGAGGCTCCTCCTGCCATCGGATTAGCACTCCCTCGGCGGGAGAGCCAGTGAGCTAACAATGCCCCAAGGAACACGCCCAGCACCTCCATCACCTCCCAGCCTATTTTCGCCCCGATCTCCTGCAAATAGAGCTGCTGTTGCGCGAACCCTGGTGACAGCCTGTCAAGAATATATCCCACCAGCTGCGGATAGGCAGTTGAGATCCCCAAGGGGGCGTAGGTGAGCATGGCAAATATCTGCACCAGCCCAATCAGCGCGCCCCACCGCAGCCAGCCGGGTACGGAGACCCAACTAGCCCGCATAGCAGATGATATCTCTTGTATCTGCGGTACGGTCTTCATGGTGTTCCTCCTGCATCACAGACGCACAAACTGCCCCACGAGCAAGGAGAGCGTCAGCCCGATGACGCTGACGAGCAGGGCACCTACAAGGCCAACAGCAAACGGCTTCAAGCCCAGCCCCTTGAACACCGAGAAGCTCGTGCCCAGGCCCACCGCCGCCATCGCCGTACCCAAGAGATAGCGAGATCCCCAGTGCTCGCCTATGAAGGCGGTCAGCGATTTCCACTGAGCCGCGCTCCAGATACCGAAAGCTGTGCCGTTCGCTAGTGTCGCATCCCCGACGGAGCGCACCAGCGCCATCGCCAAAAAGCCCAACACAAACACGGGGAAGAGCTTCAAGATGTTCACTTGTGAGCCCTCTCCGCTCTGCTCAGCTCTCCGCTGCTGACGTAGATAGAAGAACGCCATCAACGGCACTACTACTGCTAAGAACAGATTGCGTGTGAGCTTGGTCACCGTCGCCGCCTGAAACGCGACGTCATCCTGAAACATCTCTTTGTAGGCCAGCGCGGCACCGACCACCTGAGCGGTCTCGTGCACCGCTATTCCCAAAAATAGCCCCACTTGCTCTGAAGTCACTAGCAGCGCCTTAGCGAGATAGGGATAGAGGAACATCCCCAGCAGCCCAAACAGCGTGACATTCGCCACCGCGTAGGCGACCTCTCGTTGCTCTGCCTTGATCGCAGGCGCGGTGGAGACGATCGCCGTCACCCCGCAGATGCCCGTCCCCGCCGCGATGAGCGTCCCCAACCGCTCCGGTAGCTTCAGGAGGCGGTTGAACCAGATGATGAGCACCAGACCGCTGGCAATGGCGATAGCCACGACGGGGATGCCCCACGCCCCAAGCTTCAGCACATCCAGCACGCTCAGCTTAATGCCCACGAGAATAATGCCCAGTCTCAGGAGCTTCGTCACGCTGAACTGAATACCGGGCTGCAGGCTCTGGGGGAGCGGCAACAGATTGCGCAGCAAGATGCCGACCAGGATCGCTACCAACACCCCAGATAGTGGCGCGCTCTTGCCGGTGGGGTCAATCCCTTGGGCGCGCAGCAGCGCAACACCGATAACGTCCGCCAACCACAGGGAGACCAGCATAATCCCCACAGCCACTGCAACACCGGGCAGGAGCCGGAGCACCTCGCCAGGGCGAGTGACCCCCAACAGCGCCTGGAGCGCACGGCTCCCGATGACGTTTGCGCTCATGGTATCCCCCCTTCTTAGATGAAGAGAGTCACCCGAGATCGCAGCGCTTCCCCAAGGAAGGCAGCGACCCCGCCTGCCTCGACCCCTTCTGCAAGCTCCTCATCGGAGATGCCCATTACATCGCGCGACATCTCGCAGGCGATGGTGCGCACCCCCAAGCTGTTTGCCAGCTGCATCAGCTCCTCCAAGGAGCTCACTTGCTTCTCTCGCATCATCGCCCGCATCATCTTCGCGCCGATGCCGAAGAAGTTGAGATGGGACAGGGGGAGCTTGGACGCGCCGGCAGGGGCCATCAGCGCCATGAGCTTCTCTCCAAACTTCTTGCCGGAGAGCTTCCTTGTGCGCCTCAGCGCGTTCAGCCCCCAAAACGTAAAGAACATCGAAACATTCTGGCCCAAGGCGGCCGCGCCCGTCGCGATCACAAACGCTGCCAGCACGCGATCGAGCTCGCCCGAGAAGACCACGATAGCTACGCGATCCTCAGGCAGCTTGCTCTCGAGCTCTTGCACGCGCGCCTCGAGCGCCTGCAGACGCTCGTGCAGGGTATGATCGTTCGACGATACTGCTTGCTGCTTCATCTCTGTTTGTTGAATCATGGTCGTCCTCCTTCTAGTACTCGACTACTTGACCAAGGTGATCTTCGAGCCCCCTCCACCCTCACCCCCATCCCCTCTCCCCTAGGAGGGAGAGGGGAGCCGGAGGGGTGAGGGGGGTGTACTAGCTCACGCGCTTCACGTAGTGGACGTAGACCTCCCGACCGTCTAGCTGTTCTGTCTCCTGAGCGAGCAGCTCAACGTTCTTGGCGGCCTGGGCCCAGCCCTGAAAGTCCTTCACCGAGCCGCGGTCGGTGCTCAACACCTTCAGCACCTGGCCGGGTTGGAGCGTATTCACTTCCTGACGGGCCTTGACAATGGGCATGGGGCACGATAGCCCGCGCACGTCCAGGATCTTATCGTAGTTCATCGTGGACACCTCCTCGTTGGGGTTACTTATATGCCTGCGCCAGCGCGCAGATGTTCTTGCCCAGCTCCAGCTCGGACGCCTTCTCCTCGTCCGGGATGAGAAGCCCCGCGTTGACCCGCTTGATGTCTACATATTGAGGCGGGAAGAGGGGAAGGCTGCTCAAGATGTAGCGGACGAACTCCTCTTCTTCTGTCCGCTGGGCCATCTGGAGCCCTTCGTTCTGGCGCTTGAGTTCGCCCAGGCTCTTGGCGAAGATCCCCTCGGCATTGGCTTCCCCCAGGGAGCTGAAGTGCCCAGGGAGGATCACTGTCTCATCGGGCAAGCTCAGCAGCTTGCGCAGCGAATGATAGTGTATCGGCGCCCACGCCTCACCGCGGCCCCCTAGGTCGGGGCGAGCGATGGACTCGATGAAAATGCTATCCCCACTGAGCAAGAACCGACCATTGACAAGATAGACCACGTTGCCGAGCGTATGGCCAGGAATATGGATGGTCTCGATGGTCGCCGTGCCCACCCCGAATCGCTGTCCATCCCATAGTGGCTGGTAGCTCACGCGCGGAGGCAGGAGATCGAGGGGATGGATGCCATCGTAGGGATGCATAAAGTAGGGCACTCCCAGCTGTTTGGACAGCCCTGCTCCTCCGCTGATATGGTCGGCGTGGGCGTGGGTGTCCAGGATCAGTCGGATGTTTAGATTCTTCTCCTTCGCCAGACGCAAGTAGTGCTCCGTATGCCGAAGCGGGTCAACGATAGCAGCCTCGCCGCCGGAAGCGATGACGTAGCTGAGGCAGCCGCGCGCAGGACGGCTGATCTGATAGATGCTTAGGGCAGCATCTTCTACGACCGTCTTTACTTCGTAGAAGTTGCCCCAAGCCAGAGTGCCTCCTACGAGATTGACAGCTTGATAGCCGAGCGCCCGGAGCCCCTCGGCCACGAGCGCGGAGGTACCGCCTTTCGCGCAAACTACGAGAATGGGACGATCCTTCGGAAGCACCTGGGCCAGCTCACGCTGTGCGTAAGCCTTCACTGATTCCACGACGTCGTCGGCGCCCCCTTGCTCCAGAATCTCGAAGTACGGCACGTTGTGTGTGGGGATCGGACGCCGCCCTTCGATCCTCCACGCCTGAACCTCCTCACGGTTGCGCACGTCGAGGATGAAGAACGACTCCTCGCGGTCCAGACGAGCCTTGAGCTCCTGTGCGGTCCATTCCGTCTGCAGTGTGAAGAGAGTTGCCATTGCGATTGCACCTCCCGAATATACTATACGGGGTATAGTATATATGGGGACCCCCACAGAGTCAAGGCCCTAACATGTGGACATTCGTCACATTTCTATAGGATATTCATCACCAATTGGGGAGGTCGGCACTAAGTTGAGCTGTGCAGGGCCTCGCTCAGGCCAGGGATGTCTTCACCTCCCACGGGCACGGTGATGCTGGAGCCCCGCAGATCATCGCCAATGGGCTCGAAGCGCCCTCCAAGATGTTGAGCCAGAAAGAGCTCGGCGACGGCAAAGAAAGCGAGTCTGTTCTCGGGCCGGACAAAGCCATGCCCCTCATCGGGAAAGAGCACATACGTGACGGGGATCTTCTTCGCCTGCATCGTCTGGACGATCTGATCAGATTCCGACTGCTTCACTCGCGGGTCGTTGGCCCCCTGACCGATCAAGAGGGGCCGGCAGATCCGGTCAACATACGTCAAGGGCGAGCGCGACAGAAGAAACTGCCGCCCCTCTTCAGTGCGATGATCCCCCACGCGCGTCGTGAGCAGCTCGATCATGGGAGCCCAATACGGCGGAATAGAATTTATAAAAGTGACGAGATTGGAAGGGCCAACGATATCCACCCCGCACGCAAAGAGCTCCGGGGTGAACGTCAGCCCCACCAAGGTCGCGTAGCCTCCGTAGCTGCCCCCCATGATCGCAATTCTCTTGGGATCAGCGATCTTCTCCGCGATGGCCCACTGCACGGCGTCCACCAAGTCATCGTGCATCTTGCCGCCCCACTCTCTATCGCCAGCGTTGACAAATCTCTTGCCAAAGCCTGTAGAACCGCGGAAGTTGACGTTCAAGACAGCATAGCCGCGATTGGCCAGCCATTGACGCAAGGGCTCATAGCCCCACTGATCACGCCCCCACGGGCCACCGTGCACGAGGAGCACCATTGGCAGGGGCTGAGAGGGCCGACCATCCCCATCGGGATCGGCCCACACCGGTAGCGTCACGTAGCTCACGAGCGTCAGGCCGTCGCGCGCCCGAATGAAGACGGGATGCGTCTTCGCGAGCGGCATCCCCTCCAGGGCTCTTCTGTTAGTAAACAAAAAGCGCGCTTGCTTCTGCGAACGATCGTAGAGATAGTACCGCAGTGGGCCGTTGTCCACCTCATAGACGACAACCCAACGCTGATCGTCGAGGGTGCGGCTGGCGATCTCGAGATCGCCGTCGGCGACCGTCTGTAAGTACGCGAAATCGTCGGCGATCGAAGCGTCCAGCACATGCCAGTGCTTGCGCTCGTATGTGAACGCGACAGCTTGGACGGTGCGCTCTGTGGGATGGATGAGGACGTCGGAGACGTCCGCTGTGGGGGTCTCAAAGAGCACTTGCTGAGAGCCGGTCTCAAGATCGAGAGCGACGAGGGCTGCCGTGTCCCTCCCCCGACTGTCAATCATATAGAGAATCTGGCCGGACTTATCGAATCCCAAGGGTTCTGTGGTGAGTGAGTCTTCTTGGCTGATCTTGGTAAAGAGTTCCCAGCGGCCGTTGACCGCGTGGAGCAGCTCCATGCCGCCGTCGGCGGTGGAGCGCATAGCCAAGCGCACGTTGTACATATCGTCGCTGAGGAAGCCGATGAGATTTTCTGTATTCTCCACAACCAGGGTGCGCTCGCCGGTCTCGATGTTGAGACGATAGACATCGTGTAGACGAGCATCTCGGTCATTGAGCCCGATGAGGATCTCCGTGGGGAGCTTGTAGCTGACTTTGTAGAAGCGGGCTTGCACGCTTTCTATGGGGGTCAGCTCTCTGACGTGATGGCCTGAGAGATCAACGCTGTAGATGCGCCAGTTCTCGTCGCCGTCTCGGTCTTGGATATACAAGATGTGTCTATTGGTGTATGCCCAGATATAAGCTTGAATGCCGCGCTTGGTGTCGTGGGTGACGGGCTGAGCAGCACCGGGATCGTCTGCGGGTCCTACCCAGACGTTCAGCACGCCGTCAGCGGGGGCTAAAAAAGCCAAATGAGCCCCATCGGGACTGAGGCGCGGCTGAATCTTGTCCGGGTTGCCAAAGAAGGCCTTCCGTGGGATGAGCTGCGTCTGCATTGAGCCTCACCTCCAAGCTTTCGTTCTTACGGCCGCGTCACGCGGACCGCTGTCGGCAGCGGCCCCACCCGCAGCGCTACCGCGAGCGCTTGCGCTTCTTCTGGGGACGCCGTCGGCGCGTCCTCAAACTGAATCTCAAAGACGCTCCCTGGCTGCGCCAGCAGCTCTCGCATAGATTTGCTCATCAGCACCGTGCCGTACACGACATCGTCTATGATGATCGCGAGCGTCTCGTCTTGAGGGCCAAGGGCCTTGGCTAGGCGCTGCACCGTGCTCTCGCGCAGCCGCACGCGCACGATGGGGCCGGCAGGTCGCCCCGCGGGGTTCGTCTGCACAACGATCTCTTTGATCTCCAGAGGCTCTCCGAGTGGAGCTTCGGCAACGATATAATAGCGCCCGGAGCCGGGCTGTTCGGCCTCGGCGCGGTCGTTCACAGCTTGCTCCCCAAGCCCCGTCGCCCGCAGCCTCTCCCCGACAGCTCCCTGACGAAGGACGCGCTTGAGCTCCAACCGCCCTTGAACGCTCACAAGCCGCGCCAGGGCGCTCGCCGTATCCGTGCGCGCCCAGACAACGATCTCTCCCTCGCCCGCCGCGAGCACGACGCTCTCGGAGACCCCGTACTCGCGGAGGCGCTTCTGCAAGACTCTCACAGTTTCATCTACAACCCCAGATCCGACAGCGATCTGGAAGAACGCCTGCCCCGGCAGCTCGTTGGGCTGGAGCGCGACGATCTGCGAGACCGCGTAACTTCTCTCAGCAAGGGGCCACTGAGCCATCTGCGCCAGCCATAGGTGCAGAATCTCTTCTTTGAGGGCGATGATGAATTCAGGCGCGGCCTCTGCCCCAAGAGATTCTAATCTCTTCTGCAGCACCCGCGCGATATGCAGCTTCTGATTGGGGTCCTTGAGCTTGGCGTACTCGTGGCGGGCTTCTTCCAAGCGCCCGGCGTGCTCGTAGAGATAGAAAATCTTTAAGATTGGATCAGCGACAAAGATCTTCGCTTGGGCTTTGAGCTCGTTATAGAACTGCTCAAAGCGTCTGTCGCGCTCGGCTTCGATATAGTCTTTCAAGACTCTCTCGCGGATCTGGGCAAGCTCAGGATGAGAGGCGGGCTTCTTCTCCTCGACTTTAATTAAATGAAACCCAAACTGGGTGCGCACGGGGTCGCTGATTTGTCCGGGTTCGAGGGCGAACGCCGCGTCTTCAAACTCTTGCACCATCTGCCCGCGACTGAAAAATCCCAGATCGCCGCCGTGTGGGGCGCTGCCGGGGTCTTGGGAGTATTTCTTCGCCAGCTCCGCGAAGTCTGCCCCGCCCTCAAGCTCTCTTTTAATATCTTCGATCTGTCTTTTCGCTTGGGCGATCTCGGCTTCGGAGGCACCTTCGGGGACTTGGATGAGGATGTGTCGCGCGCGCACTTGTTCGGGGATGTCATAGTCTTCGCGATGCTCTTCGAGATACGCCGAGAGCTCTTGGTCTGTGGGCTCGATGGGGCCGACGACAAGATCGCGCAGGCGCTCCGTCTGCAGATGAAGTTCGACGGCTTGGCGCAGCTCTCTCTTAAAGCTTTCGAGGGTGCGCCCTTGGCGCTTGAGGATCTCTTGGGCTTGCTCTTCCGTGAGATTGTTCTGTCGCAAGATGCGCTCGAATTCGATCTCCGTGCGGTCGTCAATATCTGTTGGAGAGATCGTGATGCGACGATGTTTGATCTCTTGAGCGATCAGGCGCTTTCGCAAGAGATCATCAATGAGGCGGCTCCGCAGCTGCAACTGACGTTCGATCCCTGCGGGCCCGTGCAAGAATTTCGAAAAATCTTGCCCATACTGGGCGTAGACCCGCTGATACTGCGCGACCAAGCTCTCATAGAGCTTGGTGAATTCTTTCTGTGAGATCTTCTGGCCCTCGAGGATAAGAGCTGGTTGGTTTGGCCCCAGCCCCTGCCACACGACGAAGAGCCCCACAACGGCCAACCCGATCAAGACCCAAGTCATCCATGACGGCATACAAAACTCCCCCTTTGATGGTCAGATTATAGGAAGTTTAGAGGGGGATTGCTAGGCTGAACTACAGGGGCTCCCCACGACTGAGATTATAATAATAATCGGGATCGAGCCCGCACGCCCGCATGAGCGCCTCCCGCTCTTCTTGGGTGATCCGAGCGCGACTGTCAGCCTTGCGAAGCACGTTGGGCACGCCCCTCCCCCGCGCGATCTCCCCCAACACCACCCTCTGAAGACGCTCCGGCTCGCAGAACTCAAAGACCGCCCGTGGAGTCTCAACCTTAAGCACGCTGCGCACCCGCGGATCGTACACATAGAAGAACGCCACGTGATAGAACTCAGACTCCAAAACGAGCCCAAAGTCACCGATGGCCTTAGGTAGATCAATCACAGACCCCCGCTCCTCCCACGACGGGTACGCCTCTTGCACGAACCAATTCGTGTAGCCCAGAGAGTCCCTCGGGGTATCGCTCAGCACCGCCGTCATGAACTGACGATCGCTGGCCCAGCGACGCTCTCTTACACAGAAGCGCAACAGCCACGTCGTCTCCAAGGTCTTGTTGATCGCGACGATGGGGATCTTTCGCGCGACAGAAGCCTCTATAAGCCGCACCGGCGCGGCCAGCAGCGCCACGATATCTTCGCGATCCGAAAGCCGCACCCCCCAGCGATAGCCCCACTCCCCCTTCAGCTCGCCCAACAGATAATAATAGAGCCCGATGGGGTAGAGCGCCCCGTCTATGAGAAGCAATCCCTCGCGAACATCGAAGAGCTCCAGCATCTGCTGGGCGTGGGTCGGCTCGCTGGTCACGTCCGCAAGCCCCTTGACAATAGAGGCGACCTCGCGCTCGAGGAAGTCTTTTGTTAAGTGAATTCTCCAGAAAGAGACATATCCCCTCACCCCCGTCCCCTCTCCCCTCCGAGGGAGAGGGGAGAGAGGGGTGAGGGGGAGGGAGGTGGGGTAATGAACGACTCGAGCCTCTCCGACGTTCTGAAATGAGTGAGAGACGATGGCAATAGTCCGCCACGCCTCCAAGGGAACCCCTCGATGGCGCAGCGGGGGATCCGCGACACAGACGGCTTGATTGGCACAGAGGGTCGTGCCGTCCTCAAAGTGCATGGGGCGGGTGCTGCCCCCATCTACCCCATAGAGCACGGGGAACGACGGATCGTGATGCCGCGCCAGAGAGAGGATGGACTCGGCGCGGCGCGAGCGAGGCGTGATCGTCTTGATCGGGCCATCGCACTGGAGCTCCTCAAAGAGCCGACGCGCCTCATCACGATGGCTGACGGCTCGCTGGGCCCGCTCGCCCAGGGCCTTCAGCTCGCTGAGAAAGAGCCTCCGCACCTCCGATGAGAGCATAAAGCCTCCTCCACCCTCACCCTTCCCCCACCCCCTTCCCAAGCCCCCTCACCCCTCTGCTCCCCTCTCCCTCGGAGGGGAGAGGGGCTGGGGGTGAGGGTGGAGAGTCCCCCTCCCTCTTGAGGGGAGAGGTCAGGGGTGAGGGAGCTATCGTATCTTATAGATCGTACTGATATTATCACTGCTCTTCTCCGTGCGGTATTCGTGATCGGCCCCCTCGACCAAGCCCACTTCATGCGAGACCACGATCACTTGGCCGACGCGCCGCCCCAAATCTTCGAGCAAGAACTGCAATCTATGAATGCGATCTCGATCGAGATAGATCGTGGGCTCGTCCAAGATCAAGGGCATGCGGCGCACGGCCTTGGCCAGCACTTGGTGAATGGCACAGCGCAGCGCGATGTTGATGAGCGCCCGCTCGCCCCCAGACATCAACGACGGATTGATCACGCGCCCGTTCTTCAGCTCCACTTCGATCTCGTAATCGTCACACACGCGCACGCGACTATACGAATCCCCAGAGTCCATGAGAGAAAAGAACGCATTGAAGTAATAATTGAGCGCTTCTAAATTTCTCTTGCGCAGCTCGACCTTCGTCCCCTGATAGACGGAGACGATCTCGTCAAGCTCACGCTTCAGGTTTGAGAGCTCTTCTTGCTCGCGCTCAAGAGTAGCCAACTCCCCCCGCAAGCGCCCAAGATGGTCGAGTTGCCCTTGGACGATCCCGCGTGTATGCACGACTTCATCGTACTGGGCTTGCAGGGCCGCGCGCTGCTCCTCAAGCGACGCGAGGAGCTCTTGGACGCTCTGGCGCTTGCGCTCAAGCTCGCCGCGATCGCGCATGCGCGCGGTCAGCGCGCTGCGCCGCTCCCGCAACCGCGCGATATCCCCGCGCAGCTCATTGAGGTTCTCCACGAGGGCCTTGCGCATCTCTTGCGTGGCACGCCACTGCTCCCGCAGCCGCAGAAGCCCTTCTATCTCGCTCTTGAGGCGCTCAAGCTGCTCATCGTGCTGGAGGGCTTGGGTGAGCGCCTCACTGAGATCTTGCACAGCTTGTTCGAGGCGCTGCTGCTCGAGGTGGTGCTCTTGGATGATCTTGTTCTCTTCAGCGATTTGGCGCTCTAGCTGAGCGAGCCGCTCCGCGAGGGCTGCCTGCCGAGAGCGCATCTCCTCAAGAGCGCTCTGGTGGGCGGAGAGCTCCTCGCGCCGCGTCCCGTGGCGCTCAAGCTCCAGCGCGAACTGATCGAGCAACTCCTCAGCAGACTTCCAGAGCGCAATCTTCCCCCCAAGGCGCGAGAGTTCTGCTTCTTCGTGCTGGAGGTGCTGCTCCAGCTCATTGAGCTTTACAGTGATCTCGGTGAGCGCTTCGGTGAGCTGCTCTCTGGGCACCGGCTGCCCGCATGTAGGGCAACGCCCGGCCCGTAAGAGCTCTTCTTTTTGGGCGAGCTCCGCGCGGAGCGCCTCGTAGTGGGTCTTGGCTTGGAGCACAGCTTGCTGCGCTTGTGTGTAGTGGGCCTCAAGGCGGGTGCGCTCCTGCGCCCATGCAGACTGTATCTGCGAGATCTTCTTGGGATCCCACGCCCCAGCGGGGAGCGCCACCCCAAGCTCCCCAGCACGACGGACAAGATCATTCAAAAGAGCAGTTACGGTATGCTCTTGGTGGGTGAGAGTCTCCGCCAGAGCGAGGAGCTTGCGCTCTAGCTGAGTAATCTGCTCGGCGACGCGCGCGCGCTCCCCCTCAAGATCGCCCAGAGTCTGGCGCAGATGGGCGCGCGCGCGCTCGTGCCCCGCGCGCTCCGCCCTCAATCGTGCCAACTGCTCCCGCAGCTCTCCCAGCTGCGCCCGCGTCCGCTCCAGATGACCCCTGTGAGATGCTACGCGCTCCACGAGGGGCGTGACGTCGTCGAACGTCTTGGCTGTCTCTAGGGTCTCTAAGACGCTGTCGAGCCCCATCTGATGCAGATGGGCCTTCAGGGCGGAAAATCTTTTCTGATGGCGCGCGCTGATTGAAGAGAGCTCCTTCTCCGCGGCGGCGCGCTCCGCCTCCCGCTGCTCAAGACGCTTCTCCTTCTCGGAGAGCTCCTGCTCAAGCTGGGCAAGCTCGCGCGCCAGGAGCTCTTCGCGCCGCAGATCTTCGTCATAGCTCTGCAAGAGCTTATGGGCGGTAGTTCGGGACTCGTCTACCGTTGCGAGTTCGCCCTGGAGGCGCTCCATCTGCTCGGTGAGCTGCGCTCTTTGAGCGAAGAGCTCCTGGCGCTCCAGCGCTTCGATCTCGGCTCGTAAGCGCGCGAGGCTCTCCGCGATGACCTCCAACTTGCGATTGATCGCGCGCAGCGCCTCCTTGGACCGCGGGGTGACATAGAGATCGAGCTTGGAGAGCCCCAACAGCCCATCGAGCATCTGCTCGCGCTCCTTGCGATCGGCCCGGATGAGCCGATCGATCTCCCCTTGGCGTATGTAGACACAATTGGTGAAGCCCTCGCGGTCCATGCCGAAGAGCCGCTCGATCTCGGCGACGACGTTCTCGGTGCCCACCCAGACCGAGCCATCGTCGCACGTCAACTGACACCCGCCGCGCTCGCTCTTCATCGTGCCGGCGACCCGGCGCAGGGCGATTTGGGCTTGGTAGCGCTTGCCCCCGTAGAAGAAGCTCAGCTTGACCGCGCCCGAATCCGCGCCGATGCGCACGATCTCGTCGAGGCTGCGCCCCATGGAATGGCGCGCTTCGCTGCCGTAGAGCGCCAAGAAGATGCTCTCCAAGAGAGAAGATTTCCCGCTGCCGTTGGGCCCAGCGATCACGGTGATCCCCGGCTCAAAGCGCAGAGAAGCTCTCCTATAGCTCCAGAGATTTTCGATCTCGAGGCTCTCCAGCTGCAGCTGATGGCGGGCGAGCCGGTCGGGGAGGGCCGGCCCCTCTTCGATCGGCTCCTTCTGCACAGTGCTCAACAGATCGAGCAGATCTTTCTGGTCTTTCAGGCCCTTGCGCGCCATGCTCGCTCCAGCAGCGCCGTCACCTCAGGATCAATATGAGAATCCGCGATCGAAAGATCGCGGATGATCTGATCTATCTCGCGCGCGACGCTCGAGAGGTTCTTTCTCGCTAATGCTTCTTCTACCGTGCGATCGACGTCCCCAAACTCCAGCTCGATGGAGATCTCGACCTCGGACTCTTGTGGCGCCCGCAGGTCCCGCACGCGCACCGCCAACGCCCCGCGCTCGTAGCCGAGCTTCTCGATCTCCGCGATGTTCCATCGCGACGAAGATAAATAGACCACGACGACCGTATCTTTGACGGGGGAGTTTTCCAAGCGCTGGATGGGATCTTCATCCGCGCGGATATAGAGAAAGGGCCGGGTCTTGAGGCGGCGCCGATCGAGCCGCCCGCTGGAGAGATCTATAATGTTGACGCCGCGCTCGGCCTGCTCATCAAGCGCCCAGCGCTCGGTGCTCCCGCAGTACGTCACTAAAATCTCTCGATTATTTTGGCGCTCCCGCCACTCCCGATACTCGTGATAGTCCCCCAGAAGAACGGCGCGGGCCTCGCACTGTAAGAGCGCCTCGAACGCTAACTCGCCGTCAAATTCGACTCTGTCGAGCAACTGATGGCAGACGAGCACCCCCCCTTGGCAGCGCGGGAGCTTGATCTCACGGCGCCCAGAGAAATCGAGCCCGTAGATGGGTACGCCCTCAAGCTCGAAGGGCTTCTCCGATCGCAAGTGAATAGCTAAGCCGAGCTCTTCAAAGAAATCAATCCACTGGACGCCCCTCTTCTGTTCGTGGTTGCCCACGACTCCAAGAAAAGAGATTCCCGCGTCCTTGAGGGCTATAAGCCCCTGCATCGTGGCCAAGAGGTCCTCGGTGCTGGGGGAGCGATCCTCGAAGAGATCCCCGGCGTGGATGACTGCGCAGACCCCTTCGTCCACTGCAAGCTGAACGACTTGCAAGAACGCCTCCGCGAAGTCCTTCCGGCGCTCTTCCAGCCCATATTGGCGAAAGCCAATGTGCGTATCCCCGGTGTGTAGGACTCTCACCATGCGCTTTTATAGTATCACTATGGGGGGAAAAAGCAAGGACAAGGGTCTATAGAAAAAAGCCGCTCCGCCGTAGGGCAGCGCGGCGGAGCAGCTCCCTCCCCCTCAAGCAGCGGGGTCTTGAGGGGGTCTCTGCCATCCCTTGCTGGTTGCTTTCCCCACTCCGGGGGCTTTCAGAGCCCCCTTCCCCCCTCTCCCGCGGTCAGCGATGCTCGGGATGACAGAGTTCAGAGGGGCCGGGCCTTCCGGCTCGAAGTGAGCCGCGCTGGCGACTGGGGAAAAATCCCGCCCTGACTGGGGGCCTGGTCCAGCAGAGGGCGGGCAAAACCCTGGTCGCCCAGCAGACCGGAGCGGTGCTCCGGCGAAGGGTCCTTCCCCTCCGGGTAAGGAGGTTGTGTTGGGGTCATGCGCCTCATCCCTTATCCCCCTGAGTCTTATAGTTACCTAGTCGCAACCTTGAGATAATATATAGCATATTTTTCGACTGTTGTCAAGTCGAAGATATTGTTTCAAAGATGATCGATGTCAAGGCACCTTCCGCCACAGCCTCTGCCCCAGATGCCTCGCCTTAGAGGGCAAGCATGACACGATCAAAAAATATTGCGATTCGATCTGAAAGAACATGCATATGCAATAAGCGTTACATACTCAGCCCAGAAAGATTTGTATAGTAATAAAAGCGTAGTGGCTTCGGAAAGGAGGGGCCATGAAGCCGACAGAGAAGAGCCAATGGAAGTGGGTCTACGTGAGAATGCGCGGCGGATTGGGCTTCGCCCTCATCTCGGTGCCCAGCGACCTGACCGTCTCCCAACTAAAGTTATTAGTCGGCGCAGACCCCCGCAGCCTCGTCACCGTGCGCACGGCGTTCCGACCCCTCGCCGAGAACGAGCCCCTCTACCAACGCGTCAGCAACTACGATACGGTCTATATCGAGCCCCATCGTCGTACCCTGTAACCATCCCCCTCTCCCTCTCTTCTTTGGCGGGAGCCGTCTGGGGCCCCCTGGATGCTCCCGCTTCTGTGTCCCCCCTTGACAAGCATACAAAAGTATGCTATACTTTTGACTGCTATGAGGGCGGAACTGACGGAGAAGCAGCGACAGATTTTAGATTTTATTGTCGAGCGGGTCTCGGAGCAGGGGTTGCCCCCTACCCTCCGGGAGATCGCTGAGCGATTTGGGCTGCAGTCGGTGCGCAGCGTCCAGACCCATCTGGACGCTCTAGAGAAGAAGGGGTTCATTCGGCGTCTTGCGGGAAAGTCTCGAGGGATCGAGCTCGTCCGCGAGCGCGTGCCCCAGCGGGGGATTCCCATCGTAGGGCACATCTCCGCCGGGCGGCCCATCCCCGCGATCGAGGACATTCAAGGGACGTTGGACTTAAATGTCTTGTTCGGAAAAGATGAGCGTCCTTTCGCGCTGCGGGTCCAAGGGGATAGCATGATCGAAGCGGGGATCTTCGCGGGCGATTTGGTGATCGTCCAGCCGCGCTCTTGGGCCGAGCCGGGGGAGATCGTCGTCGCCCTCAAGGACGATGAGGCGACCGTGAAGTACTTTGCTCTGGTTGAGGGAAAGCCCATGCTCGTCCCAGCAAACTCGCGCTATAAGTCAGTTCCCTTGGGCGAGGGAAAGATCGTCGGGCGGGTCGTGGGCGTGTTGAGACAGATCAAGCGCAACATCCAAGAGATCCAGAGATTTCTCAATCAATAACCAAAGGAGGTCGTGCGATGGGCAAGCAAGAAGTCCTACAGAGCGTGCTGGAGGGGCTGCGCAAGAAGTACGGTGAGGGGGCGATCATGTGGCTGGGGGAGCAAGCCCAGCTCCAAGTCGAGACGATCCCCACGGGGTCGCTGGCGCTCGACATAGCCCTTGGCATCGGGGGCGTCCCCCGCGGGAGAATCGTCGAGATCTTCGGGCCGGAGTCTTCGGGCAAGACGACGCTGGCGTTGCATCTCATCGCCCAGGCGCAGAAGCGCGGAGGTGTCGCCGCGTTCATAGACGCAGAACACGCGCTCGATCCCAATTATGCCAAAGCGATCGGGGTCAACTTAGACGCGCTCTTGCTGAGTCAACCCAACTCCGGTGAGCAAGCGTTGGAGATCATGGACGCGCTGGTGCGCAGCGGCGCCGTAGATATTATCGTAGTGGATTCAGTCGCGGCGCTCGTCCCCGAAGCGGAGATCGCCGGGGCGATGGGCGACGCCCAAGTGGGCTTGCAAGCGCGTCTGATGAGTCAGGCGATGCGCAAGCTCGCCTCGTCTATATCTCAATCGAAGACGACCGTGGTCTTCGTCAATCAGATCCGCCAGACGATCTCCGGGATGGGCTGGGGCCCGACGACGACCACCACGGGTGGCTTGGCCCTGAAGTTCTACGCGTCCGTGAGATTAGAGATTAAGCGTCTGGGAAGCATCGAAGAGGGCGATAATCGGGTGGGCAGCGAGACGGTCGTCAAAGTCGTCAAGAACAAGCTCGCGCCGCCCTTCAAGGAAGCGAAGTTCGATATCATCTACGGCAAGGGGATCTCGTACGAGCGCGAGCTGATCAAGACCGGGGAGCAGTTGGGCTTGGTGAAGAAGAGCGGCTCTTGGTTTAATTTTGGGGAAGTTCGCTTGGGTCAAGGGATGAGCAACGCTGCGGCGTTCTTAGAGTCTAACAAAGAGATCGCGCAGCAGTTAGAGAACGCGATCCGCGAGAAAGCTGGGCTGAAGGCTGTGGCTGCTGCCGAACAGCTTCCCGAGAGCGACGGAGCCAAAAGTCTCTTAGGCGACACGGAAGTAAAGGGACGTCGGGCATCGCGCAAGGCTTCTGTTGTGACAGCTCCAGAGTCGGCCAACGGAGCTGAAGGCTAAGAGCAGATTTTAGGAGAGGGCGAGCGCTTTTGAAAGGAGGGGGAGCCTTGACGAGCGCTCGTCCTCTCTTCTTCATCTGTTTAGGCCGTTGGGTATATATCCGCAAAAGTAAATTAGAAAGATTTGACAAGCCCTTCACGAAACAAATAAACTAAAAATGCCATGCACGAGGATATTGTACGTCAGATATTTGCTCAAATAGAACGCGCTATACGTTTGCTGTTCACCGTTGGCGTTGCTCTGAACATAATTCTAGCCATTGTGAACTCGGTCATGGCTGGTTTCTTGGCCGATCCTTATAAACCAGCGAGTGCCAAGCTATGGATTATATTCTTTATCTTCCTTGGGTCTGGACTGCTTTTCAACATTCTTTGCATCACAGGCATTAACGATAGGAAGATTAAGAGAGAGCGGCTGCTCGAATCATTTTTGGCAAGTCAAGGTTCAGCCGATCCGAGGATGTATGAATCGCTTGGGGTTGGTACAAACACCGCCGTTCTTATTGGAATTCTCTTGATCTTGACATTTATTGCTCTTGGTGTGCCAATAATTATTCTTATTTAGAGAACTTGCGCTCTCCCCAGGGGTTGACGGTACAATAGAAGCCCTATGAAGACGATTCTCATCACCGGCGCCAACGGGGAGATCGGCCACGGCCTCATCTCACGCCTCGCCGAACACAGCGACGTGCGCATCATCGCCCTCGACCTCCACGAGCTTGACGAGACTCTTAAACCCAAAGTCTATCGCGCCATCGCCGGAGACATCTTAGATACGGCACTACTGGAGAGTCTCTCAGCGACGTATAACTTCGACACGATCTATCACTTGGCAGCATTGCTCTCGACTAAAGCCGAGCGCCAGCCCGTCTTGGCCCACAAGGTCAACGTGGACGGCACAGTGAATCTCTTAGAGATGGCCGTGGGGCAGTCGCGCCTCCAAGGGCGCGAGATCAAATTCTTATATCCCAGCTCGATCGCCGTCTACGGGCTCCCCGACTTAGAGACTAAAGCACGCGCCGGAAAAGTCAAAGAGCACGAATGGCTCACCCCGCGCACGATGTACGGCATCAATAAGCTCTACTGCGAACAATTGGGAGTCTATTATGCTCAGTATTACCGTCAGCTCGACGCGGACTCCCCGCGCGGGCATATTGACTTTCGATGCCTGCGCTTCCCTGGGCTCATTAGTGCCGTGACGGTGCCGACGGGCGGCACCAGCGACTACGCCCCGGAGATGCTCCACGCCGCGGCTCAAGGGAAGCCCTATCAGTGCTTTGTCCGCGAGGACACGCGCATCCCGTTTATGGCTATGCCCGATGCTATCGAGGCGCTCTTACAGCTCGAAGCCGCGCCACGCCACACGCTCACGCGCTTCGTGTATAACGTCACGGCGTTCAACCCCTCAGCAGGAGAGATCTTCGAGCTGGTGCGGCAGGCCTTCCCCAGAGCTCAAGTGACGTTTGTGCCCGATCTGAAGCGCCAGAAGATCGTAGACAGCTGGCCCGCCGACGTGGACGACTCCGCCGCGCAGCGCGATTGGGGCTGGAAGCCCTCATATGATCTCACCCGCGCGTTTGCGGAGTATCTCATCCCGGGGGTCAGGCGGCAGTATGGGCAGATAACCTGAGAAAACAAGAGTCTTGTGATATAATCATCAGGGTGAATGAAGATGAAGGAGCGATCTGGCTCTAGACACGAATGGCGCTCATGCTGGGCGGTTGAGCAGATTCCAGGCAAAGTAGGAGGAGCTTTAGTCTTCCGAGGAACGCGGGTGCCTGTCCGCGCCCTCTTTGAAAACCTACGCGATGGTGCCTCGATTGATGACTTTTTGAAGTGGTTTCCTGGAGTGCAGCGTGAGCAGGTCGAAGCAGTGCTCGAGCATGAACTTGAATCGTTCACTGTTCCCCCGCCTCCATGAAGATACTCTTCGATCAAGGTACTCCCGTCCCCTTACGCGAGCATTTTATGGGACATGTGGTTGACACAGTATACGAGCGAGGATGGTCCGATCTGGAGAATAGTCAACTCCTATAGTTGAAACCATGCGAGCAGGAGAGTATAAGGAGTTTGCCCTTGGATAAGAACCCCATCGTCCTCATCACCGGAAGCTCCAGCGGCATCGGTCTAGCAACGTCGCTCTATCTGGCCCGACGAGGCTACACCGTCTGGGCCACCATGCGCAATCTCGAAAAAGCCGGCGAGCTGCGAAAGATTATTGAATCCGAAAGACTCCCCATCGAGATCGCGCAGCTCGACGTCTGCGACGATAGCTCTGTGAAAGCAGCTGTCACGCAGATCGTGCAGAGGAGCGGGCGCATTGACGTTTTGGTCAATAACGCGGGCTATGGGCTGCGCGGCGCTATCGAAGAAGTCTCCCTCGACGAATGGAAGCGACAGTTTGAGACGAATTTCTACGGAGTCATCCGCGTCACTCAAGCCGTGCTCCCCCAGATGCGCGCGCAGCGATCGGGCGCGATCGTCAATGTCAGCTCGGTCTTGGGGAGAATGGCCATCCCCTTCTCTGGGCCATATGTAGCGAGTAAGTTTGCCCTCGAAGGGCTGACGGAGACGCTGCGTTATGAGCTCGCCCCCTGGAACATCAAAGTCGTGCTGATCGAGCCGGGCTTTATAGCTACAAATTTTCAGCAGAACGCCCAGCTCGCTCAAGCCGCGCAGAGTAAAGACTCCCCGTATGCGCTCTTCAAGCAAGCGAGCGGGCGCCGCGTGCAAAGAAATATCTCTCGCGCGGCGCCTCCTGAGCGAGTCGCCGAGACGATCTATCGAGCGATCACGCACCCAACCCCAAAGCTGCGCTATGCCGTGGGGCGCGACGCGCGACTCGTCTTGCCGTTACGAAGATTCCTTCCCGAAGGACTCTTCGAACGGATCCTCAAAAGACAGCTAGGTCTGTAAGAGCCCATCGGCCAAGTTGCAAAGCCCCCAGCGATGCCTTATGCTTGGCCTAGCCATGACTCTTCACGGACGAGTAGCCCTCGTGACGGGCTCCAGCCGCGGGATCGGGCGCGCTATCGCGGTAGAACTTGGGCGGCGCGGCGCAGACGTCATTATTAACCATCGGCGCAACAGCACCCGCGCCCAAGCCCAAGCCGTCGCCGAGGAGCTCTCTCGGCTTGGACGGCGCACGCTCGTCCTCAAGGCGGACGTCGCCGACCCCCACGATGTCGCCCAAATGTTCTCTACGATTCAGAATGAGTTTGGGAAACTCGATATCTTAGTAAACAACGCCGCGTCCGCGGTCTTCCGCCCCTTGATACAGCTTGAGGAGAAGCATTGGGAGCACGTCTGGGACGTCAATCTCAGAGCGATCAATCTCTGTATTAAGCACGCCGTCCCCCTGATGCCTCAGGGCGCCATTGTCAACATCACCAGCCTAGGGAGTATCAAATATCTTCCCAACTACGGGGCGCTGGGCGCGGCCAAGGCAGCTATCGAATCGCTTACGCGCAGCTACGCCGTCGAGCTGGCCCCAGCGATCACCGTGAACGCGGTCTGCGGGGGGCTCGTGGACGAGACGGGCTTCAGCGAGATGATCCCCCAAGACGAAAAAGAGCGCATCGCCCGATTGACCCCTGCGGGCCGGATGGTCAAACCTGAAGATATCGCGAAAGTCGTCGCGTTCTTATGCAGTGACGACGCCCGCATGATTCGCGGACAGAGCATCATCGTAGATGGTGGCTTCAGCTTGGGCTTGCTGAGATGAACGTCGTTACCAACGCCAAGACCCTCAAGGACCTAGAGTACGAGAAACTCCAAGATATTCTGAAGAGCTTTGCGGCTTCGGAGCTTGGGCGGGAGCTCATTGCGAATCTCAAGCCCTCTGCTGATCTCGAGACGATTGAGCGGGAGCTCGACCGTGTCGAGGAGCTGCGCGCGGCACTGCTTGAGGCCGATCTCTCGGTGGGAATTATTGAAGATATTCGTCCGCTGCTCCGGCAAGCCCATCAGACGACGACCCTTGGGGGCCCAGAGTTTCTCGCGATCTCCAAGGTGCTCTTTCAGCTCCGTCGGCTCCGCGAAAAGTTGCTGAATCTTCAGGGGTTTCCCCATCTGCGCGAGCTGGGGGAGCGCCTCCAGGTCTTCCGCGAGCTTGAGGAGAACATCTCGCGAATCTTCGACGACAAGGGCGAACTGCGTCCCACGGCCTCGCCACGCCTGCGCGAACTGACTCTTCAGAAGCGCATCTTAGAGGAGCGCGTGCAGCGCCACCTCCAGGCGCTCATCCAGTCGGGCCAGCTTGCAGGAGTCCTCCAAGATACCGTGATCACGCGGCGCTCCGGACGGTTCGTCATCCCCATCAAAAGCAGCGCTCGCCATGAACTCGATGTCGTCGTCCACGACAGCTCCGATTCGGGACAGACCCTCTACGTCGAGCCCACCTCCGTGATCAACGATAATAACACAATCCGGGAGCTTGAGGGCGAAATCCGCGATGAACAGCTCAAAATCCTTCGCGAGCTCACCCAAAAGCTCCAAGCCGAAACCCGCAAGATCGAAGAGACCCTCAAAGCGTTCGCCTACTTCGATATGCTCTACGCCAAGGCGCAGTTCGCTATACACTTGCGGTGCCACCGCCCACGAGTGACCCTCAACGGCGAGCTTCACCTGCTCGAGGCTCGCCATCCCTTGCTCGACCAGACGACCGTCGTGCCCATTGATATCCGCCTGGGCGCGCCATTCCAAGGGATGGTCATCACCGGGCCCAACACCGGTGGCAAGACCGTCTCCCTCAAGACCATCGGGCTGCTGACGCTGATGGCTCAATCGGGCATCCCCATCCCCGCTGCCCCAGACTCTTCCGTCGTGCTCTTCCAAAAGATCTTCTCCGATATTGGCGACGAGCAGTCTATCCAACAGAGTTTGAGCACTTTCTCGGCCCACATGAAGAACCTCATCGGGGTCTTGCACCGCGCTGACCCTCAGACGCTCGTGCTCATTGATGAGCTGGGAGCCGGGACCGATCCCACCGAAGGGGCAGCACTAGGAATCGCGCTCCTCCAGACGCTTCTTGAGAGAGGAGCTACGGTCGTGGTCACCACGCACTTGAGCACGATTAAACATTTCGCGTATCAACACCCCAAGCTCAAGACGTGCTCTGTAGCCTTTGACGTGGAGACGTTGGCCCCGACGTATAAGATCATCGAGGGGATTGGCTCAAGCAACGCGTTCATCATTGCGGAGCGCTTAGGATTGCCCCCGGAAGTTATCAGTCTGGCCAAGACCCACGTGGCGGAGGGCCAGGTGCGTGTCGAAGATATTATTCAGAAGCTTCAGCGAGAGCGCAGCGAGCTTGCGCAGGAGCGATTGCTCTTGAGCCAGCGCGCGCGAGAGATCGAAGAGATCAAAGCTGAGTACGCCCAGAAGCTCGAGGAGCTACGTCGCCGCAAAGAAGCGGCGCTCACGGAGGAGTTGCGTCGCGTAGAACAATTATTGAGGCACGCTCGTGGAGCGCTAGAAGAAGCGCTCCACGCTGCCAAGCAGCGCGCCGATGAAGACCATTTGCGCGAGAAGCTCCGAGAGGTTCACGAGCTTGGGGGGCGCCTGGTCGAAGCGGGGCAGCAGCTCCACCACGAGCCTACCGACGCGCCCATCTCTCTCGATCAGCTTCGGGAAGGGCTGCCCGTGCAGTTTCGGGGCTCTAAGAGAATTGGCACGGTGCGCAAGATCGTCAATGCCGAACGCATCGAGATTGATGTTGGGGGATTGCGCTTGTGGGCGAAGCTCTCCGATCTAGTCCAACCGTCAGCGCCGAAGCTGAGCGAAGCGGAGCGTCGCAAAATCTCTGTACACTTTGATGCGACCTCGGCGCCAGCTCCGCCGTTGGAGCTCAACGTGCGCGGGATGACCGTCAGCGAAGCCATCCGAGAGATTGATCTCTATCTCGATCGCTTAGTGCTGGCGGGGCTGACCCGGGGGTATATCGTGCACGGGAAGGGCACAGGGGTCTTGCGCAAAGAAATCCGCAAGCACTTGGCATCACTGCCCATCGTGAAGAGGTTTGACTCTGCCCCACCCAACCAAGGCGGCGACGGCGTGACCATCGTCGAA
>Ga0197142_1000649_pt1 | contig 32054 bp, 32 predicted proteins | sample GBS60_MetaG_FD_148614 | JGI IMG/M metagenome (GOLD analysis project Ga0197142, IMG submission 148614) | Sediment microbial communities from Great Boiling Springs, Gerlach, Nevada, United States - GBS 60_MetaG | ecosystem: Environmental > Aquatic > Thermal springs > Hot (42-90C) > Sediment...
CCAGAAGGCCATCCTCATGGCGGGGCCCCTGGGCCAGGGCCCCGGGGCCACCCTCCCCCACCTCCCCGAGGCCCACAACGACATGGTCTTCGCCAGCGTGGTCTTCGCCACGGGCTGGCTTGGGGGGCTGGTGGTCCTTTTCCTCTACCTCCTCCTCTTCCTGAAGGGCGTCCACCTCTCCTTAAGGCTTCGGGGCCCGGAAAGCCTGGTGGCCATGGGCCTCACCCTCTACCTCACCCTGCAGGCCGCCCTCAACATCGGGGTCACCGTGGGCTTCCTGCCGGTGACCGGGGTACCCCTGCCCCTCGTTGCCTACGGGGGAAGCGCTCTCCTGGTCTCCGGCCTGGCCCTGGGGGTGCTGGGGCGGCTTTCCCGGGAAGCCCGGCCCAAGGAGGTGAACGCATGGTCCTCCTGACGGGCGGGGGCACCGGGGGGCACCTCTTCCCCGCCCTGGCCGTGGCCGAGGAGCTCAGGAAGCGGGGGCACCCGGTCTTCTACCTGGGGGCCCAGGGGGGCCTCGAGGCCAGCCTCCTCCCCGAGACCCCCATCCCCCACGCCCTCATCCCCGCGGGTAAGCTGGACCGGAGCGCCTTCCGCCCCGCCGAGGGCCCCAAGCTCCTAAAAGGCCTCCTGGCCGCCAGGAAGGTCCTGAGGGAGGTGGCCCCCAGGGCCATCCTCTCCACCGGGGGGTACGCGGGCTTTCCTGGGGCCTTCCTGGGAGCCCTCTCGGGCATCCCCCTCCTCCTCCACGAGCAGAACGCCAAGCTGGGCCTGGCCCTCCGCCTCCTCAGCCCCCTGGCCCGGGGCCTGGCCCTCTCCGTGCCCATCCCCCTGGCCCCCAGGCTCACCGCCAAGGCCCGGGTCCTGGGCTACCCCGTGCGGGAGGTGCGCCACCCCAAGGAGGAGGCCAAACAAAGGCTCGGCTTTGACCCCAAGAAGCCCCTCCTCCTGGTCCTGGGGGGAAGCCAGGGCAGCCTGGAGCTGAACGAAACCCTCCCTCCTCTCCTCAAGCCCCTGGGCCTCCCCGTGCTCCACCAGGTGGGGGAGCGGTGGCTCACGCGCTTCCGCCACCTGGAGGAGGAGAACTACAGGGTGGCGGGCTTCCTGGACGCCCCCCTGGCCATGAGCGCCGCCGACCTCCTCCTCTCCCGGGCCGGCGCGGGCACCCTGGCCGAGGCCGCCTTCCACCGCCTCCCCGCCCTCCTCTTTCCCCTCGCCCCCAGCCTGGACGGGGGGGCGCAACGGGCCAACGCCCTGGCCTACAAGGAGGCGGGGGGCGCGGAGTTGGCCCAGAAGGAGGCCCTGGCGGAGCAGGTGGAGCGGATGCTAGGGAATCCTGGCCCCTACCAGGAGGCCATGGCCCGCCTCTCTCCGGAGGGCGCGGCGGGGCGCATCGCGGATTGGCTGGAGGAGTTTCTATGAAGCGCGTGCACGTCATGGGCATAGAAGGGGTGGGGATGAGCGCCCTGGCCCGCCTCCTCCTGGCGGAGGGCGTGGGGGTCAGCGGGTGCGACCTGGCCCCCGGGAAAAGAGCCTTGGCCCTGGGCGTCCCCGTGTACCGGGGCCACGCCCCCGAGCACCTGAAGGAGGAGGACACCCTCCTGGTCCCCACCCCCATCCCCCCCGACCACCCGGAGGTGGCGGCCGCCCGGGCCAAGGGGATGCGGGTGCTGAGGCGGATGGAGCTCCTCGCCCACCTCCTGGCCCAGAAGCCCTCCCTCGGGGTCACGGGAACCCACGGCAAGACCACCACCACGGGGATGCTGGCCAGCGTCCTCCTCGAGGCGGGCCTGGACCCCTGGGTCCTCCTGGGCGGGGAGCTCAGCCTCCTCCCCGGAAACGCCCGCTACGGCACCGGCCCCCGCCTGGCGGAGGTGGACGAGTCCGACCCCCTCTTCCAGGGGGTGCGGGTGCGGGTGGCCGTGGCCACCAACCTGGAGGCGGACCACATCGCCCCCCCCGGCCACCGGGCCCCCAACTACCACGAGAGCCTCGAGGCCCTGGAGGAGGCCATGCGGGGCTTCCTCCAGGGGGCGGGGGTGGCCGTGGTCCCCGCCTTTGACGAAAGGCTCCTGCGGCTTTCCCGAGGCCTAGAGAGGCGGCTTTTCGGGAAGGGGGGGGAGATTTGGGCGGAAAGGGTGGAGCCCAGCCCCACGGGGAGCCGCTTCCTCCTGGTGTGGGAGGGGCGGGTCCTGGGGGAGGCGCGCCTCCAGGTCCCCGGGGCCCACAACGTGAATAACGCCCTGGCCGCCGCCTTGGCCGCCTTAGCCTTCGGGGTGGAAGCGGAGGCCATCCTGAAGGGCCTTTTCCGCTTTACCGGGGTGGGGCGGCGCTTCCAGAGGGTGGGCGAGGTCAAAGGCGCCCTGGTGGTGGACGATTACGCCCACCACCCCACCGAGGTCCGGGCCACCCTGGAGGCGGCGGGCCACCTGGGGCGGAGGATCCGGGTCCTCTTCCAGCCCCACCGCCTCCTCCGCACCCAGGCCCTCCTGGAAGAGTTCGTGGAGGCCCTCACCCCCGCCCAGGAGGTGGTGGTCCTGCCCGTGTACACCGCTGGGGAAAGGGCTGAGGCCTCCCCCGAGGAGCTGAGCCAGAGGATCGCCCAGGGCCTGCAGGCCAGGGGGGTGGCCGCCCGCTACCTGGAAGGGGAGGAGGCCCTGGCCTACGCCCGGGCCACGGCCACCCCCGAGGACCTCTGGCTGGCCCTGGGGGCCGGGGACGTGACGGAGCTTGCCTGGAGGCTGGTCCATGAAGGTTGAGCGGGTACTCCTCAAGGACTACACCACCTTAGGCGTGGGCGGCCCCGCGGAGCTCTGGACCGTGGAAACCCGGGAGGAGCTCCAAAAGGCCACCGAGGCGCCCTACCGGGTTCTGGGGAACGGGTCCAACCTCCTGGTGCTGGACGAGGGGGTGCCGGAGCGGGTGATCCGCCTGGCGGGGGAGTTCCAGGCGTACGACCTGAAGGGCTGGGTGGGGGCCGGGGCCCTCCTCCCCCTTTTGGTGCAGGAGGCCGCCAGGGCGGGGCTTTCGGGCCTCGAGGGCCTGCTCGGCATCCCCGCCCAGGTGGGGGGGGCGGTGAAGATGAACGCCGGCACCCGCTTCGGGGAGATGGCGGACGCCCTGGAGGCGGTGGAGATTTTCCACGAGGGGGCCTTCCACGTCTACGCTCCCCATGAGCTGGGCTTTGGCTACCGCAAGAGCAACCTCCCCACGGGAGGCATCGTGACCCGGGTCCGGCTTAGGCTAAAGGAGCGGCCCCCGGAGGAGATAAGAAAGCGGATGGAGGAGGTGGACGCCGCCAGGAAGGGCCAACCCAAGAAGAAGAGCGCCGGCTGCGCCTTCAAAAACCCCCCAGGCCAGTCCGCGGGCCGCCTCATTGACCAAAGGGGCCTGAAGGGCCTCCGGGTGGGAGACGCCATGGTCTCCTTAGAGCACGGCAACTTCATCGTCAACCTGGGCCGAGCCACGGCCAAGGACGTGCTGGAGCTCCTCAGGCGCATCCAGGAGGAGCTTCCCCTGGAGCTGGAGTGGGAGGTGTGGCCGTGATTTCGCAAGGTTTTCACGCCCTGGGGGTAGAATGGCAATCATGAGGACCATCTTGGCCCTGCTCCTCCTCGCCACCCTCTACGTGGCCAGCCTGGTCCTCTTCCCCGTGGAACGGGTAGAGGTGGTGGGCCTTCAGAACCTGAAGGCGGAGGAACTCCTGGCCAACGCCCGCCTCTTCCAGGGGGAAGCCTGGCTTTGGGTTCTCCCAAGCCGCCTGGCCCCCCTCCGCCAGGACCCCTGGATCGCCGAGGTGCGCCTGGAAAAGCCCAGGCCCGGGGAGGTGCGCCTTTTTGTACGGGAGCGCAGGCCCTTCCTCCCCCTTCCAGGGGGCTACGCCCTGGCCGAGGACGGCACCCTCCTCCCGGGTGGAGCCCCCCTGGCCCGGGGCCCCAGGGTGGAGGGCAAGGGCCCCCTGCCCAAAGAGGACCTCCTGAAGCTGGCTCGGGCCTACCCCAAGGCCAAGGTCCTCCGGTACACCCCCGCGGGGTTTTGGGTGGAGCTGGAGGGAACCACCCTCTTCGCCCCTGAGGCCAGGCTTCTGCTAGAGTATGCCCAAAGGGGAGGGCCTTCCGCAAGCCGGATTTACCTGTATTCTTGGGGGGTGAGCGTACGCCCATGATTATCGCGGGACTGGACGTTGGCACCAGCAAGGTTACCACCGTGATCGGGGAGCTTGGCCCCGAGGGAATCCTGGACATCATCGGGGAGGGCACCGTTCCCTCCCAGGGCCTGAAGCGGGGGGTGGTGGTCAACCTGGAGCGCACCACCGAGGCCATCCGCCAAAGCCTCCACCAGGCGGAAAGGGTGGCTGGGGTCAAGGTGGAGGAGGTGGTGGTGGGGGTGGGAGGGGCCCACCTGAAGAGCGTCACCAGCCACGGCCTGGCCGCCATCCGCCGGGGGCACAGCATCGCCGAGAGCGACGTGGAGCGGGCCATTGAGCAGGCCAAGGCCTACCCCTTTGACGGGGAGCTGGAACTCCTCCACGCCCTGCCCCTGGAGTTCAGGGTGGACGGGCAGGAGGGGATCAGGGACCCCGTGGGCATGGCGGGGGTGCGCCTGGAGGTGGAGGTGCACCTCATGGCCGCGGCCCGGGGGCCTTTATCCAACCTGCGCCGGGCGGTGGAGGACGCCGGGCTTGCCATCCAAGCCCTGGTGGCCCAGCCCCTGGCCAGCGGCCTGGGGGTCCTTTCCCCCGAGGAGGAGAAGATGACCGTCCTCCTCCTGGAGGTGGGCGGGGGCACCACCAACGTGGCCGTCTTCCGGGAGGGGCGGCTGGCCCACTCCGCGGTCCTCCCCCTAGGGGGGGACCACGTGACCCAGGACATCGCCCAGCTCCTAAAAATCCCCTTTGAGGAGGCGGAAAGGGTCAAGAGGAAGTATGGGGCGGCCCTGCCCGAGCTGGCGGACCCCGAGCTGGTCCTGGAGATCAACCAGGAGGGGGGCTCCCTGGGGGAGGTGCCCGCCCCGGAGCTGGCCCGCATCATCCGCCCCCGGCTCCGGGAGATCCTCCACCTGGCCCGCCAGTCCGTGGACGAGGCCCTGGGGCCGCTGGAGGTCCGGGTGAACCGGGTGGTCCTCTCCGGGGGGACGGCCCTCCTTCGGGGCTTTGACCTCCTCACCCGGCAGCAGTACAGCCTCCCCGTGCGCGTGGGCAAACCCCACGGGGTCTCCGGCCTCACCGACGTGGTGGCCACCCCCGCCCACGCCGCCGCCGTGGGCCTGGTGCGCTACGGGGCCACCCTGCCCCTGAAGTCCCCGGAGGTCAAGCCCAAGCGGGAAAGGAAGGAAAAGCGGGAAGAGGGCGTTCCAGGCGTGGGCCTCTGGGCCCGCATCAAGGAGATTATTAACAACCTATTCTAAGGAGGGGGGAATGGAAGGAGCGGTCATCAAGGTCATCGGGCTCGGGGGCGCGGGCAACAACGCCGTGAACCGCATGATTGAGGCGGGGCTTTCGGGGGTGGAGTTCATCGCCGCCAACACCGATGCCCAGGTCCTGGCCAAGAGCCTGGCGGATATCCGCATCCAGCTGGGGGAGAAGCTCACCCGGGGCCTGGGGGCGGGGGCCAACCCCGAGATCGGGGAGAAGGCGGCCCTCGAAGCCGAAGACCTCATCGCCGAGGCCCTGGAAGGGGCGGACCTGGTCTTCATCACCGCCGGCATGGGCGGGGGCACGGGCACGGGAAGCGCCCCCGTGGTGGCGGAGGTCGCCAAGCGCCTGGGCGCCCTCGCCGTGGCCGTGGTGACCCGGCCCTTCAGCTTTGAAGGCCCCAAGCGCCTGAAGGCGGCGGAGGAGGGCATCAAGCGCCTCCGGGAGCGGGTGGATGCCATGGTGGTGGTCCAGAACGACCGCCTCCTCTCCGCCGTGGACAAGAAGATGACCCTCAAGGACGCCTTCCTCATCGCCGACCGGGTCCTCTACCACGGGGTCAAGGGCATCACCGACGTCATCAACCTCCCGGGCCTCATCAACGTGGACTTCGCCGACGTGAAGGCCCTTTTGGAGGGGGCGGGCCAGGTGCTCATGGGCATCGGGGCTGGGCGGGGGGAGAACCGGGTGGAGGAGGCCGCCAAGACCGCCACCCATAGCCCCCTCCTGGAGCGCTCCATTGAAGGGGCCAAGCGCCTCCTCCTCAACGTGGTGGGCTCCGAGGACCTCTCCCTCATGGAGGCCGCCGAGGTGGTGGAGAGGATCCGGGAAGCCACGGGCCTCGAGGAGGTGGACATCCTCTACGGGGTCACCTACGACGACCGCGCCCAGGACGAGCTCCGGGTCATCCTGATCGCCGCGGGCTTCGGGGAGAGCACCGTGGTGCCCAGGCCCGTGAAACCCCTGGACTTCGCCACCCACGCCGACCTTTACAACTACGAGATCCCCGCCTTCCTCCGCTACGGGGACGGGGACCTCCCCCCCAAGCGAGGGAACTAGGGCCTAAAGCGCGTGATCGTCCTGGGCGTGGACCCCGGCATCACCCACCTGGGGCTTGGCGTGGTGGAGGCGGAGGGGAAGGGAGCCCTAAAGGCCCGCCTCCTCCACGGGGAGGTGGTGCGCACCTCCCCCAAGGAAAAGGCGGAGGCCCGGGTGGGCCGGATCCACGCCCGGGTCAAGGAGGCCCTCCTCGCCTTCCGCCCCCAGGCCCTGGCGGTGGAGGAGCAGTACTTCTACCGGCAGAACGAGCTGGCCTACAAGGTGGGCTGGGCCCTGGGAGCGGTGCTGGTGGCGGCCTTTGAGGCGGGGGTCCCCGTCTTCGCCTACGGCCCCATGCAGGTGAAGCAGGCCCTGGCGGGCCACGGCCACGCGGGCAAGGAGGAGGTGGCCCTCATGGTGCGGGGCATCCTGGGCCTGAAGGAAACCCCCAAGCCCAGCCACCTGGCGGACGCCTTGGCCATCGCCCTCACCCACGCCTTCTACGCCCGCCTGGGAGCGGCCAAGCCCCTCTAGATCCAGCCCTTGCGGGCGGCGTAGCGCAGGAGCTCGCTCCGAGAGCGAAGGCCCAGCTTCTCCATCCCCCGCTCCCGGTAGGTGGCCACGGTCTTCTCGGAGATCCCCAGCCTCTCGGCCACCTCCTTGTGGGAAAGCCCCTGGGCCAGAAGGCGGAGCACCTCCTCCTCCCGGGGAGAAAGGGAAGCTTCGGAAACCTCTTCCCGCGCCATCTCCATGGCCAGGCGCATGGCCAAGGCGGGGTTCAGGTACCGCTCCCCCCGGGCCACGGCCAAGACGGCGTCCACGAGCTCGTGGTCCACGGCCGCCTTGCTCACGTACCCCATCCCTCCGGCCTGGAGGAAGCCCCGCACGTACTCCAGATCCTCGTGCATGGAGAGGGCCAGGAGCCTGACCCCGGGAAAGCGCTCCCGAACCTGCTGGCAAAGGGCGATCCCCGTGCCGTCGGGGAGGGAAACGTCCAAAATGGCCACGTCCGCCTGGACCCTTTCCAACAGGCTCAGGGCCTCCCGGCAGGTCCCCGCCTCCCCCACCACCCGCACCGGACCCTTGGCCTCCAGCAGGTGCCGCAGGCCGCTCCGCACCAGGAGATGGTCCTCCACCAGCACCACCCGGATCACGCCACGCCTCCTAAGGGAAGCCTAACCTGAAGCCGGGTGCCCTCGCCAGGAGCGCTTTCCACCAAAAGCCTTCCTCCCAGAAGCTCCACCCGCTCCCGCATGCCCCAAAGCCCCTGGTGGCCCGGACCCACCGCCTTGGGGTCAAACCCCCTTCCCTCGTCTTCCACGAAGACCCGCACCTCCCCGGCAACCTCCACCACCCCCACGGAGGCCCGGGGGCTTCCCGAGTGCCGGGCCACGTTGGTGAGGGCCTCCTGGACCACCCGGTAGACCACGGTTTCCACCTCCCAGGACAGGGGACGGGCCAGGTGAAAGGAGAAGTCCACCTCCACCCCCGTGCGCTCGGAGAACTCGCGCACGTAGCGCCTCAGGGCGGCCTCGAGGCCCAGGTGGTCCAGGACGCTGGGCCTGAGGTCCAGGGCCAAGCGGCGCACCTCGGCCAGGGTGGCGCGGGCCAGCTCCCTCAAGGCCTCGGCCCTCTCCCCCCTTACCCCCTCCAGGCCCAGGATCAGGCCGGTGAGGGCCTGGCCCACCTCGTCGTGGAGCTCCCGTGCGATGCGCCCCCTTTCCTCCTCCTGGGCCTTGAGCCAGGCCTTGAGAAGCGCGGCCCGCTGGGCCTCCTTTTCCGCCAGGGCCTGGTAGAGGTGGGCGTTCTCCAAGGCGGTGGCCAGGGGGCCGGAGAGGGCGGCGAGAAAGTCCCTAAGCCAGGCCTCCTCCACCTCGGGCCGCCCATAGAGGACCAGCGCCCCATGTGGGGGAACGGGCACGGCCACACCCTCCGGCCGGACCACCACCTGGGGGGAAGCCAGGGCCTCCTGGGCCAAGGGGGCCACCCCTCCCAGGGGGCAGCGCTCCCGGCAGGCCTCGCAGTGCACCACCCTACCGGAAAGCCAGAGGTCCCCGCAGGCAAAACCCAGCTCCCGCACCAAAAGGCTCAACACCCTCTGGGAAAGGCTCTCCAGGTCCAGAGCGTGCATCTCGGCAAGAAGGCGGTTAAGAAGCCTCAGGTCCCGCTCCCGCCGCCTGACCTCGGCCCCCATGGCGTTCAAGGCCCGCCCCAGGGCCCCAAGCTCGTGAGGAGGCTCGGGGAAACGGGCGGCCTCCCCTTTGGCGAGCCGCCTCGCCTCCTGGACCATGAGGGACAAGGGCTCCAGCGCCCGGGTGAGGAAGAGGTAGCCGAGCCCCCCTCCTAGGCCCACCGCCCAGAGGAGGCCAAAAAACCCCATCCGCAACACCTGGAAGAACTCCGCCAGCAAAGGGCCCCTTTCCAGACCCAGGCGCACCACGCCCACCTCCCCTTCCAGGACCCCGGCCTCCACCTGGTAGACCGTCTTCCCGGAAACCTCTAAGACCCGCTCCCCGCCCAGACGGGCCAAGGCCTCGGGTACCCCCGCCCCCAGGGTGTGGGCCACCACCTGGCCCTTGGCGTTCAAGACGTAGGCGTAGGCCAAATGGGGGTTGTGGGCCTTCAGCCGCCCAAGCCTCTCCGCCACCGCCAGCCGATCGGCCAGGAGGAGGTCGTCCAGGACCTGGGCGGCCAGGTCCCGGGCCAGCCCCCGGGCCTCCTGCCAAAGGGCCCGCTCCCCCTCCGCCAGGAGGAAGACCCCGCCCCCCAGAAGGAGCAGGCTCCCCGTGGCCAGAGCAGAAAAGAGCACGGTGAACAAGAGTTGCTGGGTGAGCCCCCACCTCACGGCAACACCCCCTTGGCCCTGAGGTAGACCTGGCGGTAAGGTTCCCCTTCGGCCGGGGCAAAGCCTTCCAGGTGGAGGGATCTAAGGGCCTTGCGGCCTTCCTGGGTGGCGGCGAAGGCCAGAAGGGCCTCCCTGAGGCGCACCTTGACCCCGGGAGCCAGATCCTTGCGCACCACCACCGGGGGCGCGGGATCCACCGGGCCCCGCCAGAGCACGCGAAGCCCGGGAAGGCCTAAGGCCTCGTAGACCACGGCGTCCACCGCCGCCCCCTCCGCCAAGCCCTCCTTCACCGCCCCAAGAGCCCGGTCATGGCCGTAGGTGAAGAAGGCCTGGGCGAAAAAGCCCTCCCCGAGGTCCCGGGCCGCCAGACGGGGCCAGGCGTGGCCGGTGTTGGACAAGGGGTCGGTGAAGGCGAAGGGCTTGCCAGAAAGCTCGGAGAGGTGGCTGTAGGGGCTTTCCTCCCGGACCACGATCAGGCTCCGGTAGGGGGTTTTGGGCTGGCTGGCCAGGATCACCTCCAAGAACCCCTCCTCCACCCCCAGGCCGGCGGCCAGGGTGCAGAGAAAGCCCACCTCGGCCTCCCCCCGCCGGAGGGCCTCGAGGACCCCCGCGTAGGTCCTCCGGCCAAAGACCTCCACCCTCTCCCCAAGCCCCCGGGCCAGGATGCGGTAAGGCTCGGCCTCCAAAGGGGAAAGCATGCCCGCCACCACCACCCGCACCTCCCCGCCCTCCAGCTCCGGCCGAAAGGGCGGGGCCAGCTCCACCTTGGGAGGCCTGGCGCAGGCCACCAAAAGGAGAAAGAGGAGGAGGAACCTCACCTACCCCAGGATAGGAATCGCTCGGGGGTACCAATGTCCCGGGACCTGTAGGGAAAAGTTCGGACATCCCTGTCCTCCCTTTTGCGGCTACCCCCCAGGGCTCCCCCCGCCTAGCCTGGGAAGGGAAGGAGGTGGGTATGGACAAACGCACCCCCATGAGCCCGGAGGAGAGGCGGCGGTTCCTGGCCAAGATGGCCAGCGCCGTCTTCGCCTCCATGGTGGCCCCCGGCCTGGCCCAGGACGCGCCAAGGCCAGTGGCCCCGGAGCCCGTGAACGAGGACGTCCTCCTCCGGATGCAGAAGGACCTGGAGCGGGCCCTGCAAAACCCAAACCGCAAGTGGGGCATGGTCATAGACCTCCGGAAGTGCGTGGGCTGCCACGCCTGCACTGTGAGCTGCGTGGCGGAAAACCGCCTCCCTCCAGGGGTGGTCTACCGCCCGGTGAGCGAGGAGGAGGTGGGGACCTACCCCAACGTCACCTACCGCTTCGTCCCCAAGCCCTGCATGCAGTGCGACGAGCCCCCCTGCGTCCCCGTCTGCCCCTACGACGCCACCTGGAAGCGGGCGGACGGCATCGTGGAGGTTGACTACGAGCTCTGCGTGGGCTGCGAGAGGTGCATCCCCGCCTGCCCCTACGACTCCCGGCACATGGACTACGGGGAGTACTGGACGGAGAACACCCCTGGCAAGGGGGAGATGCCCTACGAGACCCTTCCCGTCTACGAGTGGAACAAAAAGGTGGCCCGGGAGGAGGAGGCCGGCCCCATGGACAAGGTGCGCAAGTGCCACTTCTGCCTCCACCGCATTGAAAGGGGCCTCCTCCCCCAGTGCGTGACCACCTGCATCGGCCGGGCCACCTTCTTCGGGGACCTCGAGGACCCCACCTCCCTGGTCTCCGAGCTCATCAAGAAGCCCAACGTCATGCGGCTCAAAGAGGAAGCGGGCACCAAGCCCCGCGTCTACTACCTGGTGTAGGAGGTGCGTATGGAAAAGCTTTCCCGGCGGGAACTCCTAAAACTCTCGGGCGCAGGCGCCCTCCTCGGGCCCTTGGGCCTCAGCCTGCAGGAGGCCAGCGCCCAGGGCATGGAGGCCTACGAGGTGCAACTTCCCGAGAACACCATCTACTCCTCCTGCCTCCAGTGCAACACCGGCTGCCCCATCAAGGTGAAGCTCTACGAAGGCGTGGTCAGCAAGATTGACGGTAACCCCATCTCCCCTTGGACCTTCCAGCCCCACCTGCCCATGGCCACGGACCTGGCCACCCTGGCCAAGATAGACGGGGCTCTCTGCCCCAAGGGCCAGGCGGGGATCCAGAGCGCCTACGACCCCTACCGCATCCGCCGGGTCCTCAAGCGGGCGGGCCCCCGGGGCAGCGGCAAGTGGGAGGAGATCCCCTTCCACCAGGCGGTGAAGGAGATCGTGGAAGGGGGAAAGCTCTTCGCCCACCTGGGGGACGAGCGCCACTACCCCGGCCTCAAGGAGGTCTGGGCCCTCAAGGACCCGGAGGTCATGGCCCGCATGGCCCAGGCGGTTAGGAGCATCTGGGCGGAGAAGGACCGGGCCAAGAAAAAGGCCCTGGTGGAAAAGTTCAAGGAGGACTTCATGGAGCACCTCCACACCCTCATAGACCCCGACCACCCCGACCTGGGCCCCAAGAACAACCAGGCGGTTTTCGCCTGGGGACGCCTGAAAGCGGGACGCCGGAACTTCATAGACTGGTTCTTCCAAACAGGCCTGGGTACCGTAAACCTCCATGGGCACACCACCATCTGCCAGGGCTCCATGTACTTCACCGGCAAGGCCATGAGCGAGCAACCCACCTTTGACGCCTCCGGCAAGCTCTCCTGGTCGGGAGGCGCCAAGTTCTACTGGCAGGCGGACCTCTCCAAAGCCCGCTTCGTGGTCTTTGTAGGGGCCAACATCTTTGAGGGCAATTACGGCCCGCCCCTGAGGGTGGGCTGGATCACGGAAAGGATCGCCAAGGGGGAGCTGGAATACGCCATCGTGGACCCCCGGGGGCAGAAGGGGATCAAGGAGGCCAGCCGCTGGATCGTCCCCAAACCCGGGCACGACGCCGCCATCGCCCTTGGGGTCATCCGTCTTCTCCTGGAGTGGGGGAAGTACGATGCCAGGTTCCTCTCCGCCGCCAACAAGGGTGCGGCCAAGGCCCTGGGCGAGGCCAGCTGGACCAACGCCACCTGGCTGGTGAAGATGAAAGACGGCCAGCCCGAAAGGCTCCTCCGGGCCAGCGACCTGGGCCTTCCCAAGCCCAAGGCCAAGGTGGGGGACAAGGAGGTGGAGCTGGACGCCCCCGTGGTGCTGGTGAAGGGGGAACCCGTGGCCTTCAACCCCAACGACGAGGCCCGGGGGGTCTTCGGGGATCTCTTCGTGGACACCCAGCTTGCGGGCATCCCGGTGAAGTCGGCCCTAACGCTCATCAGGGAGGAAGCCTTCAAGCACCAGGTTAGGACCTGGGCGGCCCTCGCCGGGGTCCGGGAGGAGGACATCCGCTTCCTGGCGGAGAAGTTTGCCCAGTATGGCAAAAAGGCCGTGGTGGATGTGCACCGGGGAGCCAGCCAGCACACCAACGGCTTCTACAACGTCTTCGCCTGGTGGACCCTCAACGCCCTCATGGGGAACTTTGACCATCAAGGTGGCTTCGTCAAAGCCAGCACCTACGACATCACCGGGGGCAAGGCGGGCGGGCCCTTCCCTATGGCCAAGCTTCACCCCAAGCCCCTAAGCCCCTTCGGCATCAGCCTGATCCGCCATAACGCCAAGTACGAGCAAACCACCCTCTTTGAGGGCTTCCCCGCCAAACGGCCCTGGTACCCCAACGCCTCCGACGTCTACCAGGAGATCCTCCCCTCCGCCGCCCAGGGCTACCCCTACCCCATCAAGATCCTCTTCCACTACATGGGAGACCCCGCCTACGCCCTCCCCGGGGGCCACGAGCAGATTCGGGCCATGCTGGACCCCGACCGGATCCCCCTGATCGTGGCCTTTGACATCGTGGTGGGCAACACCTACGCCTTCGCCGACTACATCATCCCCGACCTCTCCTATCTGGAGCGCTGGGAGTTCCACGGAAGCCACCCCTCCATCATCTGGAAGGTGCAGCCCGTGCGCCAGCCCGCCATCGCCCCCATCCCCGAGGAGGTGGAGGTCTTCGGGCAGAAGATGCCCATCTGCCTGGAAAGCTTCCTGATGGCGTTGGCGGAGCGCCTGGGTTTGCCGGGCTTTGGGGAAAAGGGCTTCGCCAACGGCATGCCCTTCACCCACATGGACCACTTCTACCTGAAGCTGGCCGCCAACCTGGCCTTTGGGGAAAGGGCCGATGGCACCCACGCCCTCCCCGAGGCCAGCGAAGAGGAGCTCCGCATCTTCCGCCAGGCCAGGCGCCACCTCCCCTCCTCGGTCTTTGACGAGAAGCGCTGGCGGGAAGCCCTTGGGGACGAGCGCCTCTTCCGCCGCACCGTCTACCTCCTGAACCGGGGTGGCCGCTTCCAGGAGTTCGCCAAGGCCTACGCCAGCGGGGACCTGGTGGCGAACCGGTACGGCAAGCAGGTCAACCTCTTCCTGGAAAAGCAGGCCCTCTCCCTCCACCCCATGACCGGCAAACCCTACTGGCCCCTGCCCGCCTACTTCCTCCCCTACCAGGACGCCCTGGGGCGGCAGCTCCGGGACCCCGGCTACGGCCTCACCCTCCTCACCCACCGCGACATCCTCATGACCAAGAGCCGCACGGTGTCCAACTACTGGCTCAGGAGCATCAAGCCGGAGAACGCCATCCTGGTCAACGCCGAAGACGCCAAGCGCCTGGGCCTGAAGGACGGGCAGCTGGTGAAGGTGGTTTCCGCCACCAACCCTAAGGGGGAGTGGGACCTCGGGCCCATGGGCCGGAAGCCCATGGTGGGGCGGGTCCAGGTGGTCCAGGGCCTGCGCCCGGGGTGCGTGGCCTTCCCCTTGGGCTGGGGGCACTGGGGCTACGGGGCCACGGACCTGGTCATTAACGGCCAGGTCATCAAAGGAGACCCCAGGCGGGCCATGGGCATCCACGCCAACGCCGCCATGCGCCTGGACCCCTACCTGAAGGACATCGCCCTCACGGACATCGTGGGGGGTAGCGTGGTCTTCTACGAGACCAAGGTGAACCTGATCCCCGTGTAGGCGCCTCCCCCCGGGGCAACCCGGGGGGACAAACCTACCGGGATACCCGTGATAGGGTGTTGACGGAGGGTAGGCATGATCCCTGCGCTAAGAACCGCCCAAGACCCCACCCGCTTCTCTCTGGAGTTCATCCGCACGGTGATGCTCCTCCTCTGCCTGGTGGGCTGGGTCATGTACCCCTTGGAGCTCCTCCTGCTGGACCACTGGACCGAGGCCTGGCAGAGCCGCATCCCCTTCTTCGTGGCTGTTCCCGGCTTTGTCTTCACCCTGTGGGTCCTCTTTGACCGGAAGACCCCCTGGGTGCGCTGGGCCTTCATCGTCACCATGTGGGCCTCGGTGCTCACCGGAATCCTGGGGGCCTACTTCCACCTGGTCTGGAACTTTGAGGGGGAGATCGCCTGGGAGTTTGAGGCCGCCATGGAGGCCATGGCGGGAAGCCGCCCGGTGCTGGCGGCCCTGGCCTTCACCCACATGGGGGTGACGGGGCTTTTAAGCATCTACCGGGCCCGCTAGGAGGTGGAGGATGATTGAGGCTCTGATCCGCGCCAAGACCGAGGAGGAGCGGCTTTTGGAGTTCATCCGGAGCGCCTTCCTCCTCATCGCCATGGTGGGCTTCGCCTTCTACGGGATGGAGCACTGGATTCTGGACCACTGGACCCCCGCCTGGCAAAGCCGCATCCCCTTCTACGTCTCCCTGGTGGGCTTTCCCCTGACCCTTCTCATGTTCTTCCACCGGGGCAGGTGGGTGCGCTACCCCTTCCTCCTCTGGATGCTGGTCTCGGTGGCCACGGGGGTGGTGGGGGCCTACTACCACTTGCTGTGGAACGCCCAGGATGCGGAGGTGAGCCTGTGGAGCCTCTCCGGCTTCCTCGAGGCCTTCAAGGGAAGCCGGCCGGTGCTGGCCGCTTTGGCCCATACCCACGTGGGCGCCGTGGCCTTCGTGGTGGGAATAACCATAAGGGACTGAGGAGGTGAGCGATGAAGAGAGCGGTTTTCGGTTTTCTGGTGCTGGCCCTAGGTTTGGTGTTGGCGCAGGCCCCCAAGGTGGACGGGAAGATCGCCCCCGGGGAGTACGCCAAGAGCTTCAAGCACGATAGGAGCGGCATCACCCTCTACTGGAGCGTGGTGGGGGACGCCCTCTACCTGGCCCTCGAGGGGGAGAGCAAGGGCTGGATCGGGGTGGGCTTCCTAGCGGAAAAGACCGACAAGAAGAAAGGGGCGGACCAGTACCTCTTCTACATGGACGGGGGCAAGCTGGTGGCCCTGGACATGTACCAGACCAAGCGCACCGGGGCCCCGGTAGCCGACGAGAAGGAAGGCGGCAAGAACTCCATCCAGGCCTCCGCCGCCACTTATGAGGGCGGCAAGTGGACCGTGGAGTTCAGCCGCAAGCTGAAGACCGGGGAGGCCACGGACGTGGAGATCGCCCCCGGAAAGAAGCTGATCCTCATGCTGGCGGTGGCGGGCAAGATGGACCCCAAGGAGGAACACAAGAAGACCGAACGCTGGTACGTGGAGGACTTCGCCTTCTAGAATGGCCTCCCCAGGCCCTGGGGCTTCCCAGGGCCGATTTCTGTCTTCGCCTTTTTTATACCCTTGACTTTTACGAACTCATAGGTACCATGAAGCCATGGAGCGGACGGCGCGTCCCCAACCTCTGGCCCTCCTCTTCTTCCTGCTGGCCTCCTTAGGGCTTTCCTGGGCCATCCTCGACGCCTCCGGGGTCCGGCTCCTCCTGGCCTTCCTCGTGGCGGTCCTTCTGGGCCTCGCCCTCTTCCACGCCAAGTTCGGCTTCGCCTCGGGCTTCCGCCGCTTCCTCCTCACCGGGGAAAGCCGCCTCTTAAGGGCCCACTTCCTCCTCTTCGCCCTCACCGCCCTCCTCTTCTTCCCCTTCCTCAAGGAGGGCGATGCGGTCCAGGGCTTCGTGGTCCCCCTAGGAATAGCCCTCCTGGTGGGGGCCTTCCTCTTTGGGGTGGGCATGCAGCTGGGGGACGGGTGCGCCTCCGGCACCCTCTACCACACGGGAAGCGGGGACACCCGGGGGATTCTGGTCCTTTTGGGCTTCATGGCGGGCTCCCTCCTGGGGGTCTACCACCTCCCCTTCTGGCAGGGCCTTCCCGCCTGGGCCCCGGGAAGCGCCCTCACCTGGTTCCCCTCCCCCTACCTGGGCCTATTCCTCTGGCTTGTGCTCATCGCCGCCCTCTACCTGGGGGTGAGCCTGGGGGAAAGGAGGCGCCGGGGGCGGGTGGAACCCCTTTTCAAGCGGGAGGCCACCCACCTCATCTTCGGCCCCTGGAGCCTGGTGGCCGGGGCGGTGGTCCTGGCCTTAGGTAGCCTCCTCCTTCTCCTCCTCCAGGGGCGGCCCTGGGGGGTCACGGCCGCCTTCGCCCTCTGGGGGGGCAAGCTGGCCCAGGCCCTAGGGGTTCCCGTCTTGGACTGGGCCCTCTTCCACAACCCCAGCTTCGCGGAAAAGCTTCAGGAAAACGTCCTTAAGGACGCCACCAGCGTCACCAACTTCGGCCTCTTCCTGGGAGCCTTCCTGGGGGCCGCCCTGGGCGGGGCCTTGCGCTTCAAGGACCTCAGAAGGATTCCCTGGAGCACCCACCTGGGGGTCTTCCTGGGAGGTGTGCTCATGGGCTACGGGGCCCGGCTGGCGGGAGGGTGCAACATCGGGGCCTACCTGGGAGGGACGGCCTCCTTCAGCCTCCACGGGCCGCTTTGGGGGGTTTTCGCCCTTCTGGGTAGCGCCCTGGGCCTCCGCCTCCGCCCCCTCTGCCGCCTGGAGAACGAGCTAGCACCGGAGGTAACCCGGCAGAACCTCCTCCAGGGGCGTGGGGCGGGGGACTAGGGCCTGGACCTCCGGGGAAAGGGGGGCGGTGTTGCCCCCCTTGAGCATCACGTACTGGTCCTGGGTGAGAGGGGCGAAGGGCAGGGGGCTCAGGAGAGGCACCAAAAGGTCCATGAGCCATAGGGGGATGGAGAGGAAGGGCTTCCCCCGCCCCACCGCCTCCATGACCCGCTCCAAGAGCTCCCGGAAGGTGTACTCCTTGGGGCCCACCAGGTCGTAGGTCCCCAAAACCCCCCGCTCCAAAGCCTCTACGAAAGCCAGGGCCACGTCCCCCACGTAGACGGGGCGGAAGGGGAAGCGCCCGTCCCCGATGAGGGGGACGAAGGGCAGGGGGTTGCACACCAGCCCTTTGAGCACCTTGCCGAAGAACTCGTCCCCGGGGCCGAAGATGAGGCTGGGGCGGAAGATGGTCCATTCCAGGCCGCTTTGCCGCACCACCTCCTCCCCCTCGGCCTTGGTCTCGTAGTAACGGCTCCCCGTGCCCCGCCTCGCCCCCAGGGCGGACATGTGGAGGAGGCGGCGCACCCCGGCCCTCTGCATCCCCTCCACCAGGTTCCTCACCCCTTCCACGTGCACCGCCCGGAAGGTCTGGGGGCCCTCCCGGATGATGCCCGCCAGGTAGATGGCGGCCTCCACGCCCCTCAGGTCCGAAACCTCCCGGGTGGTATCCCCCTGGAGGTGGAGAGCGCCCCGGGGAAGGTCCCGGGTCCTCCGGGATAGGACCAGGGGGGTGTGGCCCCGCTCCAGAAGAAGGGGCACCAGGGCCCGGCCCACGAACCCCGTGCCCCCCACCACCAGAACCCGCATCCTAAGCGGCCTCCAAAACCCCTTCCGCCGCCTCCTCCAGGGCCTCGAGGTCCAGGAGGTAGACCTTGCGGTAGGCGGTGGCGATGAGGCCCTGCTGGCGCAGGTCCGAGAGGATCTTGGAAACGGACTCCCGGGTGGAGGCGGTGGCGTCGGCGATCTCCTCGTGGGAGGCGGTCACGTAAAGGCCCTTCTCATCGCGGAAGGAGGCGGGGGTGTCCGCCAGGAAAAGGAGGTAGCGGGCGATGCGGGCCCTGAGCTCCCCCGTCTGCAGGTGGGTCTCGTAGGCGTGGACCCGGCGCATCTGCCGGGCCAGGTTGCGGGCCACGGCGTGCAGGGCCTCGTGGTTCATGGCCCTGGGGTCAAACCCCTGGACCAGGGCGTCCGTCATGGTCTCGGCGGTGTAGCGGTAGCGCTTGCCCTCCAGGGCCTCCTCCCCGAAGTAGTCCCCGGGCAGGACGTGGCGCAATGTGATGAGGCGGCCATCGGGGAGGAGCTCCACGATGCGCACCAGGCCCTCCTCCAGGCGGTAAAGGGTGTGGGCGTTCTCGCCCCTCAGGTAGATGGTCTCCTTGCGGCCAAACTTCTTCATACTGCCTCCTTCTTTCCCCCTCTGGTGTCCAAAAGCTCCTCGGCCAGGGCCTCGAGGGTCCCCAGGTACCGGGCCCCAAGCCGCAGGGCCTCCTCCGGCGAGGCCCCCTGCCCCCCCAGGTAGACCTGGGGGGCGAGGTGGGCCAGGGCCCCTGGGGGAAGGGCCTTCAGGTTCTCGGGAAGGAGGGCGGAAAGGACCACGGCCCTCGCCCCCAGGCGGGCCGCCAGGCTCTTGAGGTCGGGCAAGGGGGTGTCGGGGCCCAGGTAGAGGGCGGTAAGCCCCCGCCGCCTCAGGGCGTAGGCCGCCAGCATGGCCCCAAGCTCGTGCCGCTCCCCGGGGGGTGTGGTCACCAGGATGGGGGGTCCGGGGGGGAGGCCGGCGAGGTCCAGGAGCTCCTGGAGCCTGGCCCGGAGGAAGGTGGTGGCCAGGTGCTCCTCCGCCACCCCTATCTCCCCCCGGTGCCAGGCCTCCCCCACGCGCCTTAGGACGGGGACGAGGAGGCGCTCCAGGGCCCCCTCGGGGCCCAAAAGCCTCACCCCCCGGCGGAACAGGGCCTCCGCCTCGCCCATGTCCGCCCGCAGGAGGGCCTGGTACAGGGCCTCCTCCAGGCCCTCGAGGCCCTGCCCCTGGGTGAGGTAGCGGCGGATGGCGGCCTGGGGGGTGGCCCCCTCCTCCAGCCAGCGGCGGATGGTCCTCAGGGCCTCCACCTCCTCCTGACGGTAGAGGCGGTGGCCCCCGGGGGTGCGCTCGGGCCGGGGAAAGCCGTAGCGCCGCTCCCACTGCCTCAGGACCTCGGCGGAGAGGCCGGTCATGGCCTCCACCTCGGCGATGGTGTACACCCCAGGGCGGGTCATGCCCTTAGGATAAGGGAACGTACAGGCTTTGTCAAGCTTACGTAGAATACCCAGTGTGGGCGGGGCAAACATCCCTTCTTTGGGGTAACCTAAACTAACCTTGAGGTAGCTATGGAACCAGACTGGAAAGCCCTATCCCGGACCATCCGGGCCCACTCGGCCACCTTCTACCTGGGAAGCCTCCTCTTCCCGAAGGAGGCCCGCAAGGGGGCCTGGGCGGTCTACGCCGCCTGCCGCCTGGGGGACGAGGCCGTGGACGGGGAGGGCGGGGGGATGGAGGCCCTCGAGGCCTGGTGGCAAGGGGTGGAGCGGGCCTACGGGGGAAGGCCCAAGGAGGCCTGGGAAAAGGGCCTCGCCTGGGCCCTGGAGCGCTGGCCCATTCCCCTTGAGGCCTTTTCCCACATGAAGGAGGGGTTCCTCACGGACCTGGGCCCGGTGCGCCTGAAGACCGAGGAAGAGCTCCTCACCTACTGCTACCGGGTGGCGGGCACCGTGGGGCGGATGATGTCCCCCATCGCCGGGGGGGGGCCTGAGGCCGAGGAAAAGGCCATTCGCCTGGGCCAGGCCATGCAGCTCACCAACATCCTCCGGGACGTGGGGGAGGACCTGGGCCGGGACCGGCTCTACCTGCCCCAGGACCTCCTGGAGGCCTATGGGGTTCGGCTAGAGGACCTCCTGGGGGGCCGCATCACCCCCCAGTACCGGGCCCTCATGGCCCACCTGGAGGGGAAGGCCCGGGCCCTCTACCGGGAGGGGCTGGAGGGGCTCCGGCTCCTCAAGGTGGGCCGGGCGGCCATCGCCCTGGCCGCCCTCCAGTACCAGGGCATCCTGGACAAGCTCCGCCTCCTGGGCTACGACAACCTGCGCCACCGGGCCCATCTCAAGGCCTGGGAGAGGCTTTTGCTCCTCCCCAAAGCCCTCCTCTCCGCCCGGCCATGAACCTGGTCTGGCACCGCGGGGACCTAAGGCTAAGGGACCACCCGGCCCTCCTCGAGGCCCTGGCCCAGGGGGAAGCGGTGGGCCTGGTGGTCCTGGACCCCCACAACCTGAAGACCTCCCCCAGGAGGCGGGCCTGGTTTTTGGAGAACGTCCGGGCCCTGCGGGAGGCCTACCGGGAGCGGGGCGGGGCCCTTTGGGTCCTCCAGGGCCTCCCCTGGGAAAAGGTGCCGGAGGCGGCGAGGCGGCTCAGGGCCAAGGCGGTCTACGCCCTGAGGAGCCACACGCCCTACGGCCGCCACCGGGACGCGAGGACCCGGGAGGCCTTGGAGGTCCCCCTTCACCTCCTCCCCGCCCCCCACCTCATCCCCCCGGACCTCCCCCGGGCCTACCGGGTCTACACCCCCTTCAGCCGGAACTTCCAGGGCCTAGACCCCCCCCTCCCCGCCCCCGAGGCCCTGCCAAAGGCCCCCGAGGAGGGGGAGATCCCAAAGGAGGACCCCGGCCTCCCCCTGCCCGAGCCCGGGGAGGAGGCGGCCTGGGAAAGGCTTCGGACCTTTTTGGACACCCGGCTCGCCCGCTACCCCCTGGAAAGGGACCGCCTGGACGGGGAGGGGGGCTCGAGGCTCTCCCCCTACTTCGCCCTGGGGGTCCTCTCCCCCCGGGAGGCCGCCTGGGAGGCCTTGAGGCGGGGGGGCGAGGGGGCCAGGAAGTGGGTGGCGGAGCTCCTCTGGCGGGACTTCTCCTACCACCTCCTCTACCACTTTCCCGAGATGGCCCAAAGGGCCCTGGACGGGCGCTTGGAGGCCCTCCCCTGGACGGAGGACGAGGAGCTTTTCCAGGCCTGGTACCTGGGGAAGACCGGGGTGCCCCTGGTGGACGCCGCCATGCGGGAACTCCAGGCCACGGGCTTCCTCTCCAACCGGGCCCGCATGGCCGTGGCCCAGTTCGCCGTCAAGTACCTCCTCCTCCCCTGGCAGAAGGCGGAGGAGGCCTTCCGCCACCTCCTCCTGGACGGGGACCGGGCGGTAAACCTCCAGGGCTGGCAGTGGGCCGGGGGCCTGGGGGTGGACGCCGCCCCCTACTTCCGGGTGTTCAACCTGGTGGCACAGGGAAAACGGCACGACCCAGAGGGGCGCTGGCTTAGGCGCTTCGCCCCCGAATACCCCTCCTACGAGCCCAAGGACCCTGTGGTGGACCTCCTGGAGGCCCGCAGGCGCTACCTGGCCCTGGCCAAAAGCCTCCTAAAGTAGCCGGAAACCCACTCTCCCCTTACCCCCCTCCCCTAACCTGGGGGCATGTTTCAGGTCAAGGACCCCACGAAGACCCTGCGGGCCATCACCCTCTTCCGCTACGGCATGGCGGGCCTCTTGCTGCTCCTCGCCTTCTTCGGGGAAGAGAAGCTCCTCTTCCTGGGCCTCACCGCCCTGGCCCTCCTCATGGCCCGCACGGGGTTCTGTCCTCTGGTCCGCCGCTAGGGTATCTTGGCCCCATGAAGCGCCTGGACCTCAAGGAGGCCCTACCCCACCTGAAGCGCCTCCAGCTAGAGCCCCTTTCTGTCCTCCTGGCGTGGGGCCGGGCCCACCCCCGCCTCTTCCTCCCTATACCCGGCTTGCCCTTGGCCCTGGTCTTTGACCCCGAGGGGGTGGAAAAGGTCCTCCTGGCCGAGGGGCTCACCAAGGCCACCTTCCAGTACCGGGCCCTTGCCCGCCTCACGGGGCGGGGCCTCCTCACCGACTGGGGCCAGAGCTGGAAGGAAGCCCGCAAGGCCCTCAAAGACCCCTTCCTGCCCAAGGCCGTGAGAGAATACCGCCCGGCCATGGAGGCCGAGGCCGAGACCTTCTTCGCCCCCTGGAAGGGGGAGAAGCGGGACCTGGACCACGAGATGCTGGCCCTCTCCCTAAGGCTTCTGGGCCGGGCCCTCTTCGGCGAGCCCCTCTCCCCCAGGCTGGCGGAGCTTTCCCTGGAGGCCCTGGACCGCATCATGGCCCGGACCCGCTCCCCCCTCACCCTCCTCAACCCCTTCCAGGAGGCCCGCTTCCAAAGGGCCAAGGCCGCCCTCTACCGGGAGGCGGAGGCCCTCCTCCCCCACCCCCCCCTCGCCCACCTCCCCCGGGAAAGGGCCCTCTCCGAGGCGGTGACCCTCCTGGTGGCGGGGCACGAGACTGTGGCCAGCGCCCTCACCTGGTCCTTTCTCCTCCTCTCCCACCACCCCGGGTGGCAGGAGCGGGTGGCCGAGAGCGAGGAGGCCGCCCTGGCCGCCTTCCAGGAAGCCTTGAGGCTCTTCCCCCCGGCCTGGATCCTCACCCGCAAGGCGGAAAACCCCTTCCTCCTGGACGAGACCCCCCTCCCCCCCGGCACCACCCTGGTCCTCTCCCCCTACGTGACCCAGCGGCTTTACTTCCCTGACGGAGAGGCCTTCCGGCCGGAGCGCTTCCTGGAGGAGAGGGGCACCCCTTCTGGACGCTACTTCCCCTTCGGCCTGGGCCAGAGGCTCTGCCTGGGCCGGGACTTCGCCCTGCTGGAGGGCCCCATCGTCCTCAAGGCCTTCTTCCGCCGCTTCCGCCTGGACCCCCTCCCCTTTCCCCGGGTCCTGGCCCAGGTGACCCTGCGGCCGGAAGGGGGGCTTTGGGCGGCCCCCAGGCCCCTGGAGGTGCGGGCATGACCTACCTGGAGTTCCACCTGGTCTTCATCCTCCCCCCCCTCCTGCTCCTCCTCCTCTGGGCCAGGCCCAGACCCCCCAGGCTCTGGGCCTACCTCCTCATGCCCCTCATCGCCCTCCTCTACACCACCCCCTGGGACAACTACCTGGTCTACCAGGGGGTCTGGGGCTACCCCGAGGGCCGGGTCCTCCTCCGCATTGGGTACGTGCCCCTCGAGGAGTACCTCTTCTTCCTCCTCCAGCCCCTCCTCACGGGGGCCCTTCTCATCAAGCTGGCGGGGACGCCTCCCCCAGGGGGGCCGGGCCTCTTCCGGGTGGTGGGCGGGGGGCTTTGGCTCCTCCTCACCGCCCTGGGGGTGATCCTCTTAGCCCTCGGGGGGAAGTACCTCTACCTGGGCCTCATCCTGGCCTACTTCGCCCCCGTCTTCCTCCTGCAGTGGGCCTTCGGGGGGGACCTCCTCCTGGCCTGGTGGAGGCCCCTTCTCCTGGGGGTGGGCCTCCCCACCCTCTACCTCTGGTTCGCCGACTTCTTCGCCATCACCCGGGAAGGGATCTGGTGGATCTCCAAGGAGTACACCCTGGGCCTGGGGCTGGCGGGGCTTCCCCTGGAGGAGATGCTCTTCTTCCTCTTCACCAACCTGGCCGTGGTCCAGGGCCTCCTCCTGGCCTGGCACCCCGAGGCCCTGAGGCGCCTAAGATAACCCCTATGGAGGCCCTGAGGGAAAGGCCTTTGGGAAGGCTCCTCTCGGCCATCGTGGGGGGCTTTCTCCTCCTGAGCCTCAAGGGGAGCCTCCGGGGGGTCTACCTGAAGGGGGAGGTGCCCAAGGGCCCCCTGGTTCTGGCCATGAACCACCACAGCTTCTTTGACGGCCACCTGGTCTGGTTCCTGGCCCGGCGCCACGGGCACCCCGTGGGCCTCCTGGTGGCCGAGGAGAACCTGAAGGCCTTCCCTGTGCTGAAGCTCCTCGGGGCCCTCGAGGCTAAGCGGGTACGGGAGGCCCTGAGGCGCCTCCGGGAGGGGGCGTGGGTGGCCCTCTTCCCCGAGGGGGAGATGCGCCACCCCGGGCCCCTGGGGCCCTTGAGGCCGGGGGCGGCCTGGCTGGCTAAGCGGGCCGGGGTCCCCCTCCTCCCCGTGGCCTCTCGGGTGGTCGTCAGGGGGTTTGAGCACCCCGAGGCCTTCCTCCTCTTGGGAAAGCCCCTCCCCCCGGAGGGGGACCTGGAAGAGGCGCTAGGGGGGGTCCTTCAGGAGCTGGACGACACCTTGAGGAAGACCCACCCCCGGGAGGTCCCGGAGGGCTTCCGGGAGGTCCTAAAGGGAAGGCGGAGCCTGGAGGAGAGGCTCAGCCCCCTGGCGAGGCTTTTCCGGTGATGGGCGACTTTTTCTTCGGGGTCTTCCTCTTCCTCCTCCTGAGGTGGCTCGCCCTCCTCTACAACCTCCTAAGCTTCCCCCGCCTCTCCCAAGGGCCCACGCCCAGAAGGCCCACGGCCTCCCTCCTGGTCCCCGCCCGGAACGAGGCGGAAAACCTGAGGCGCACCCTCCCCGCCCTCCTCCGGCAGGGGGCCCTCGAGGTCCTGGTCCTGGACGACCTCTCCCAGGACGAAACCGCCCGGGTGGCCCGGGAGGTGGCGGGGGAGCACCCCGGCTTCCGCCTCCTCCGGGGGAAACCCCTCCCCGAGGGCTGGCGGGGAAAGAACTGGGCCTCTTGGCAGCTGGCCCAGGAGGCCCGGGGGGAGGTCCTCGTCTTCACCGACGCCGACGTTCTTTGGGAAGAGGGGGCCCTGGGAGGCCTCCTCGCCGCCTTGGAGGGCAAGGACCTGGTCTCTGCCCTGCCCAGGCAGGAGGGAGGGCCAGAGGGCGTGGTGGTGGCCTTCGTCATGAACGGGCTCTTCTCCTTCCTGCCCCACCCCGCCCTGGAGGCCCTAAGGGTGGCCAACGGCCAGGTGCTGGCCTTCCCAAGGGAGGCCTACTTCACCCAAGGGGGGCATCGGGCGGTGCGGGGGGAGGTCCTGGAGGACGTGGCCCTGGCCCGGCGGGCGGGGCGCTACGGCCTCTACCTGGGGCAGGACCTCTTCCGGGTGCGCATGTACCGGAGCTACCCGGAGGCCCTGGAGGGCTTCGGCAAAAACTTCCTGGAGATTCACCTGAAAAACCCGGCCCTGCTCCTGGGCTCCGCCTTCTACCACCTGGCCCTCTACACCCTGCCCTGGCTCTTCGGCCGGTGGGAGCTGGGGCTTTTGGGCCTCTTGGAGCGCCTGGCCGTCCAGCTGGCCCTAAAAGGCCCCCTCCTTCCCGCCCTCCTCACCCCCCTGGCCCCCCTGCTCGTCCTGCCTGTGTACCTCAGGGCCCTCCTCCCGGGAAAAACCTGGAAGGGCAGGCCCCTTTGACACCACCCGTGCGGGCTTGCGCCAGCATGGGGGCCCCGGCAACAGGTCTTTGGGAGGCTTCGCTTAACTGCCAGAGCGAAGGAAGCAGGAAGAAGGGGGATGAAAGGTGGGCCAGGCCCATCTTTGAGGGCCCAGGAAACTGGTAGACTCCTCCCCATGCGCGCGGTGGTGATCGGCAGCGGGGTGGGCGGGCTTTCCGCCGCCATTCGGCTTGCGGCCATGGGCCTCGAGGTCCTGGTCCTGGAAAAGCTTCCTGGCCCTGGGGGGCGGGCCTTCGTCCACCAGGCCCAGGGCTTCACCTTTGACATGGGGCCCACGGTGATCACCGTCCCCCCCTTCCTGGAGGACCTCTTCGCCGTGGAGCCGGGAAACCCCCGCCTCTACCCCGACTTCCCCAAGGAGGAGGGGCTTAGGCACACGGAAAGGTACGTGAAGCTGGTCCCCCTGGACCCCTTCTACCGCATCCACTTCCCCGACGGCACCCACTTTGACTACAACAACCGCCGGGACCACCTCCTCTCCGAGATCCAGCGCCTGGCGCCGGAGGACGTGGAAGGCTACCACCGCTTTGAGGCCCACGCCCAGGCCCTCTTCCAGAAAGGCTTTTTGGAGCTGGGCTTCACCCACTTTGGAAGCCTTCTGGACCTCCTTAGGGTGGCCCCGGACCTCCTCCGCCTGGACGCCGTGAGGCCCCTCTTCTCCGTGGTGTCCCGCTACTTCCAAAACCCCAAGATGCGCCAGGTCTTCTCCTTTGAGCCCCTCCTGATCGGGGGGAACCCCCTCTCGGTCCCCGCCCTCTACGCCATGATCCACTTCGTGGAGCGGAACTGGGGGGTCCACTTCGCCATGGGGGGCACCGGGGCCCTCATCCGGGGCCTGGTGCGGAAGCTGGAGGAGCTTGGGGGGAGGATCCGCTACCAGGCCCCCGTGCGCCGCATCCTCACCAAGGGGAGGCGGGCGGTGGGGGTGGTCCTCCAGGACGGGGAGAAGATAGAGGCTGACCTGGTGGTCTCCAACGCCGACTACGTCCACACCTACGGGGAGCTCCTCTCCCCCGAGGACCGCTTCTGGCATAGCGACCTCCGCCTCAAGCGCACGAGGCTTTCCATGAGCCTCTTCGTGGCCTACTTCGGCTTCAGGGCCCGGGGGGACGAGGGGGAGAGGCTAAAGCACCACAACATCCTCCTTTCCCCCCGCTACGAGGAGCTCCTCCGGGACATCTTCCAGAGGAAGGTCCTCCCCGAGGACTTCGCCCACTACCTCCACCTCCCCACCCTCACCGACCCCTCCCTGGCCCCCCCGGGCCACCACGCCGCCTACACCCTGGTGCCCGTGCCCCACAACGGGAGCGGCCTGGACTGGGGAAGGATCGGCCCCGAGTACCTGGAAAAGGCCCTGCGCTACCTGGACGAGGCCGGCTACCTGCCGGGCCTCATGGACCGCCTGGTCTACACCCACTTCATCACCCCGGACTACTTCCAGTGGACCCTGAATAGCCACCTGGGGAACGCCTTCGGTCCCGAGCCCGTCCTCTGGCAGACGGCCAGCTTCAGGCCCCATAACCGCTCCGAGGACGTGAGGGGCCTCTACCTGGTGGGGGCCAGCTACCAGCCGGGGGCGGGGCTTCCCAGCGTGATGATGTCCGGGAAGATGACCGCCAGGCTCATCGCCCACGACCTGGGGCTGGAAAAGGCCCCTAAGGGGCTCCTGGAGGCCAGGGCTTGAGCACACTGGAGAGGAAGCGGAAGCACCTTGAGGCCTGCCTCCAAGGCAACGTGGCCTTCCAGAGGACCACCACCGGCCTGGAGCGCTTCCGCCTCCGCTACCAGGCCCTCTCGGGCCTCGCCCTAAGCGAGGTGGACCTCACCACCCCCTTCCTGGGCAAGGCCCTGAGGGCCCCCTTCCTCATCGGGGCCATGACCGGGGGGGAGGAGAACGGGGAAAGGATCAACCTGGCCCTGGCCGAGGCGGCGGAAGCCCTGGGCGTGGGGATGATGCTGGGCTCGGGCCGGGTGGTCCTGGAGCACCCGAAGGCCCTGAGGAGCTTCCAGGTGCGCAAGGTGGCCCCCAGGGTCCTCCTCATCGCCAACCTGGGGCTGGCCCAGCTCAGGCGCTACGGGCGGGAGGACCTCCTGAGGCTCGTGGAAATGCTGGAGGCGGACGCCCTGGCCCTGCACATAAACCCCCTGCAGGAGGCGGTGCAGAAGGGGGACACGGACTTCCGGGGGCTTCTGGAGAAGCTCAAGGCCCTCCTTCCCCTCCCCTTCCCCGTGCTGGTGAAGGAGGTGGGGCACGGCCTCTCCCGGGAGGCCGCCCTGGCCCTGAGGGGCCTCCCCCTAGGGGCGGTGGACGTGGCCGGGGCCGGGGGGACCAGCTGGGCCCGGGTGGAGGAGTGGGTGCGCTACGGGGAGGTGCGCCACCCGGAGCTCTGCGAGATAGGCATCCCCACGGCAAAGGCCATCCTGGAGGTGCGGGAGGTCCTCCCCGAGGTGCCCCTCATCGCCTCCGGGGGGGTGTACACGGGGACGGAGGCCGCCAAGGCCCTGGCCCTGGGGGCGGACCTGGTGGCCGTGGCCAGGCCCCTCCTAAGGCCCGCCCTGGAGGGGGCGAAAGAAGTGGCGGCTTGGATTGGGGACTACCTGCAAGAACTGAGGACCGCCCTCTTCGCCATCGGGGCCAGGACCCCGAAAGAGGCCCGGGGGCGGATTGAGCCCGCCTAAGGGCCCGCGCTCGGTTTTCGCAACAGGGAATGCCCAAGTCCCGGCAGGGGGAGGGCTTTTCTGGGGCACTTAGGAGCTCCGGAGGTCCATGAGGGGTTTCGGGTAGGGCGCGAGGAGGGCCTGGGCCTCCACGTACCCTTCCCCAAAGCGCAGGGCCCAGGAGCGGAGGAGGGCCAGGGGGGCCTCGAGGGGGGCCCTTTCCTCGCGGAAGTCCAGGAGGAGGTCCAGGAAGTGGGCCTTCTCCCGGGCGTTCAGGCCCTTTTTAAAGTAGCCGAAGGCGTGGAGGAGGGCATCGGCCATGGCCCCCAGGCGGTAGGGCCGCTCCGTGGCCCTGAGGAAGCCCTCCTCGTAGGCCCGAAGCACCTCCTGGAAGGCCTTCCCCCTAGCCTCCCCCAAAAGCCTTCCCAGGGCCCGGGCTTCCTTCTGGCTATGGGCCATGAGGAGGAGCTTGTAACGGGCGTGGAAGGCCATGAGTTCCCCCAGGTCCCTAAGCCGCCGGAGCCGGGCCAGGCCGAAGATGCGGGCGAAGAACTGGGCCCGGATGCGGGCGTTGGTGAGCCGCCCCTCGTCCTCCTTGGGAAGGAGCGGGAAGGCCTCCATCACCGCCCGGGCGAAGAGGCCGGGCCCGTGGCCCACGGCGCCCCCCTGGTCGGGGTAGGCGTAGACCTTGGCGTCCTTGATGGCGCAGGTGGGAGAGCGGTTTTTGAGGATAAAGCCTTCTACCTCCCCCAAGGAGGCGAGGAAGGCCCGGCTGAAGCCCTCCATCCTCTCCGTGAGGTCCTCCCCTGTCCGGGGCTGGACCATCCTGGGCCCCCCCTCCCCCCGCACCAGGCGGACCGTGGGCCTGGGCACCCCCAGGCCGATCTCCACCTCGGGGCAGACGGGCACGAAGTCCACGTGCGCCTTCAGGGCGGCCACCACCTTGTCCGGGATCAGCTCCCCCGAGTAGCGCACGGCGGCGAAGCCCAGACAGGCGCTCACCACCAGGCGGGGCCTGGGCCAGGGCAAAAGGGGCTCCTTCTCGGCTTCCATGCTCCCCATGGTAAGGCCTCCCCGGGTTTTCACACGGCTTTCACACGGTAGTGTGATATTGCTCCCTGAGGGGAGGCGATGAACCCTCGAGCCCAAGATGGGCGCCATGGGACGAGGGGGAGCCAGTGGCGCAACCGGCCCCTACAGCCTTTTGGGAGGTGCAGAGATGAAAAGGAAGCTGGTTGCCCTCATGGCCCTTCTGGCAAGCCTGAGCCTGGCGCAGAGCACGGACACCCACAACGTCACCGTGAACATCCCGCAGGTCCTCAAGCTCACCCTGGATGCCACGAACTACGTGTTTGACTTCGCATCTAGCGCATCGGGTACGGTGTTGGGGTACCCCAGGGCCTCCTTGACCAACTACGAGGCCTTCCTTGCGGGTAGTGTCGCCACCCAGGACTTCGCCCCCTCCGCCGTGGCTGGTGGAACCGCTGACGAGTACGGCACCCTGGAGATCGTCACCAACCAGGCCGCCTGGACGGTGAAGATCCAGTCCATCGGGGGCGACCCGCTCACCTTGGGCAACAGCCGGGTGAAGGTCTTCGCCGAAAAGGCGAGTGGTAAGGGGAACTCCCAGACCAGCGCCCCCACTTCCATTACCGCTGGCCTAGAATTGGCCAAGGCCACCAGCGCCGGGCAGGGGAAGAGCGTGTACAGGCTCTACTACCTCTTTGAGATGAACGTCAACGACGACATTCCCGCCACGGGGCTCAACGAGTCTATCGCCATCAACCTCGTCCTCACCGCCCCCTAGGCCCTGATGCCCGAAGAGGCCGCCTCCCCAGATAGGAGGCGGCCCTTACACTTAGGAGGGATAGACCATGAAGCGCCTCACGCTCCTCTTCCCCTTCCTCCTCCCCGCCCTCGCCCAGCTGGACCTCGCCCTCTCCCCCGCCAGGCTGGAACTCAGCCTGCCCAAAGGAGGCGAGGTGGTGGAGGTGGTCCGCCTCACCAACGGCCTGGACCGGGAGGAGCCCCTTTCGGTCCGCCTCACCCCCTTCACTCTCACCCCTAGAGGCGAGGTGGTGGAGAGCCCCGAGCGGAACCTCTGCCCCCACCTCATCGTGACCCCCACCGCCTTCACCGTCCCCCCCAGGGGGACCGCCGAGGTGCGCCTCACCCTGAAGGCCCCCCTGGAGGGGGAGGGGACCCTGGCCTGCCTGGTCCTCTTCAGCGCAGAGCCCCGGCCCGCCCAGGTGGGAGGGGTTAGGCTCACCACCAGCCCCGCCTTAGGCCTCGCCGTCTACCTCACCCTGAGGGGGACGGAGCGTCCCGCCCTCCGGGCCCGGGTGGGGGGAGAGGGAAAGGCCCTCCCCCTCCTCCTGGAAAACCCCGGGAACGTCCTAGAGCGCCTCACGGGAGAGGCCCGGGTCTTTGACGGGGAAGGGAAGGAGGTGGCCCGGCTTCCCCTGGCCGAGCTTCCCGTCTTCCCGGGGGGATACCGGGAACTCGCCCTGGAGCCGGAAACCCCCCTTCCCCCGGGCAGGTACCGGGTGGTCCTGATCCTGGAAAGCGCTTACGGGCGCTACGCGGCGGAGGGCGCATGGGCCGTGCCCTAGCCCTTCTCCTTCTCCTCCTTCCCGCCTGGGGGCAGACCCTGAACTGCGACGCCACGGAACTCACCTACGACTTCTCCGCCCCGGGGCCCCTGACCTCCGTCACCGTGGGGGGACAGCCCTACTACGTGGCCAACCTGGCCTCCTACCTCCTCCTCCTGGAGGGCACCGCCCCCATGCGCTTCCTCCCCACGGGGGTGGCGGGGGGGACAGGGTACCGGGTGGCCTGCACGGTGACCACGCCCAACCGGGGTGGGGGCAGGGGTGGGACCCTATGCGGGGTGGGAACCACCCGGTGCCTACGGGTAACGAGCGTCACGGGTTCGCTCCCCGTGGACTGGACCGGAAGGCTCTACGTACTGGTCCAGGTGTTCCAGGTGGTTTCAGGAAATGTGACGAACCACGTCCCCACCCCAACGCTCCTTTCGGGCGTTCCCGACAACCGGGGCCTCGCCAGCATTGGGCGCAATACCACCGCTACCCTGCGCCTCTACTACTGGGTGGAGCTATCCCCCGCCGATCCCTTTCCCGCCCTGCCCGCCACGGGCACCCTCACCCTCACGTACCAGATCCAAGGCGACTGAACCCCATGCGCCCCGCCCTCGCCCTCCTCTTCCTCTCCCTGGCCCTGGCCGCTAGGCCCGGGGAGGTCGTGGTCCTCCCCTTCCTTTCGCTGCCCCCGGGCCCCGTGGAGGCGGTCTCTGAGCTCCCTCTCCTCCTCGCCTCCTCTTTCGCCGACGGGGGGCCCCTCCTGGTGGTGGTGGAGGTCCCCAAGGAGGCCCCCCCAGGGTCTTACCGGGTCTGCCTGAGGTCCAGGGAAGGAGAGGAGGTGTGCCAGAAGGTGGAGGTGGAGGCCTTTAGGGACCTCGAGGTCCGCCTCCCCCGGGAGGTCTACGGGCAGGACCTCCTCCTCTACCTCCGCAACCGGGGGAACGTGCCCGAAAGGGTCTACGTGAGGCGGGCCGAGGGGAGCGAGGTGGACCTTAGCCCCGTGAGCCTCACCCTAGCCCCGGGGGAGGAGAGGGAGGTGAAGCTGGAGCTCTCAGGCTTTGGCCTCCTCAGGCTGGCCGTGACCTTTGGAGAGCGGAAAGCCCTCTACCTGGTCCGGGTCCTTCCCGAAGGGGGAAGCCCCCTCCCCTACACCCTCCAGGGCCGGGTGGAGGGAAGCCTGGGCCAGGGTCCCCCCACCTTCCGCCTCACCCTGGAAGGCCCCCTCTCCCGGGAGGTGGGGATGGGCTTCCTGGGGGGGACGGAGGCCCTGCGCCTCGCCCTGCGCACGGGGCCCTGGAGGGGAGGGCTCAGCCTGTTCCCCGCCCTGGGAGGGGAGGTGGGCTACCGGGAGGGCCCCCACGCCCTCTCCCTGGCCTACCCCTGGGCCCTGG
>Ga0197142_1000650_pt1 | contig 32040 bp, 28 predicted proteins | sample GBS60_MetaG_FD_148614 | JGI IMG/M metagenome (GOLD analysis project Ga0197142, IMG submission 148614) | Sediment microbial communities from Great Boiling Springs, Gerlach, Nevada, United States - GBS 60_MetaG | ecosystem: Environmental > Aquatic > Thermal springs > Hot (42-90C) > Sediment...
GAAGGAAGGTAAAATAAAGTTTGTGGACTGGCAAGGAGCAAGGCCTGGCCCTGCAGGGTATGATCTTGCCTCTCTCATTATAGATCCCTATGTAAAGCTTGATAAATCAATGAAGGATAATCTCCAAAGGGTATATTTGGAACTCTTAAGGGTCCAATTTCCAGAGGCCTCAAAGGCATTTGAGGAGACCTTTCAATATCTCATGCTCCTTAGAAACCTTCAAATCCTTGGCGCATTTTCCTTTCTTTCAAAGGTAAAGGGTAAACAATTTTTTGAGCAATTTATACCAAGTGCAGCAATCTCATTGTATGAGATTCTTAGGGAATTAAGAGACAAAAATCTCCAAAACTTAAAAAATCTTACGGGATACATAACAGATATGATATCTCACGTTTAGATATCTACTTCTTGTGGGCACAGCTCCTTTAGTTTTTTCAAAATATATCTTTCGATTTTAAGGCCTTCTGATATTTCCTTGCCTGCTATACTACGTAAATATTGAATCTTTTTTAATCCAATTGCCTTTTTTATTTCTTCACAGAAGAAATTTATGCAGAATTCGTGTCTATAAACTAATGTGCATCCAGAGATTCCAAGAAAAGGACAAAATTCAATGTCATTATTCAGCTCTATTTTTGCACCTAACAAAAGGTTAATCAGTAATTGATATCTATCATACCAGTTTCCTGCCTCCCTCAAGCAGCAGCCTTTTTTTGGGCCTTGGCCACATATCTTACAGTATTCGAACACACCCAATTCATCAAATTCCCTTTTATTTCTTGTGTGAAGTTTACTCAGCCCTTTGAGAAGTTTATTTAAAGTCCTTGCCTTAAGAAGGGCATCCCCATGGGTTTTAAGAATCCAGAAAGCCTTCTGAAGCTCTGTTGACCGGAAATTATCCAAGGCCCAAAAGAAGGGGAAAGGCTTAGCCTTTCCCCAGAATAAAAATTAACCCACTATGATCCTGGGGATCATCATGTGGTTATGTGGACATATGGAGGTGGGGTTCTGGTATGCGGCCTCTGCAAAGGCAGCTATGTATTTTCTTAAGTTTGGAAAAAATACTATTTCATCCACAAAGCCCCTCTGGGCACAATAGATGGGCCTGGAATAGTCGTAATAGAGTTGAACAAGCTGGTTCATGGCCTCTATCACAGGCTCAAGGGGCCTGCCAGAATCCTTTTCCTTTACAAGCCTCCTTGCATAAGTTGCCACTGCTGCGGTTTCTCCGTGCATGACGTAGATTTCTGTGGTTGGAGTGCCTAAGGTAAAGGCATTGTGGTTGTTAGCCGTTGGCCCACCCATGATGTAATGGGCTGCTGCAGTGCCCTTTCTTAGCACAATACAAATCATGGGCACATCGGTCTGCTCTATGGAGTAGATGAGTGATTGGCCCAATCCCAAAAGCTCTGCCTTCTCAGCATAATCTCCCACATCAATACCCGTTGTATCTTGGAACCAGACTATGGGAACCCTGTCTCTACCGCAAAGGGTCACAAACTCATTCATCTTGATGAGTCCTTGTCTGTAAAGCTTTCCGCCTATTCCCTGATAAGGGGCATAATCCGGATACCCTGCGCCCAAAAAGCCCTGCCTGTTTCCAATAAAGCCCACCAAAAGCCCATTTATCTTTGCAAGGCCTGTGTAGACCTCTGGTCCATAGTCTGGTCTGAATTCCAAGTGTTCACTATTGTCAAATATACGGGCCAGCACCTCATCAAAGCTGTAGCTCCTCTTTTGATTGAAGGGTACTATGTAGTTTAGGTCATCACCGCTGTATTTGGGTTCTTTTGGTACATCCACCCTAAAGAAGTCTAAGTCATAGGCAGGGACCATGGCCATGTATTTCTTTAATGCATCCAGCACCTCTTTTTCGGTGTCGTACACCTCCCTGAAAAAGCCCGTTTCGTTGTAATGGATCCTAACACTTCCGGGAGGGACTTCTTTATAATGCCTTGTGGCCTCTATTATCTGCTCGGCTCCTTCCAGGTCAAAATATCCCTTTGGGCTCATGCCGCTTACTATACCTCCGCCGCCCACAGCCATATTGGCATCCTTATGGGCCACAAGTATGGTGGGGCTTATGGCCTGATAACCTCCTCCAGCAGGGTTGGTGCCGTAAATTCCTGCTATTATTGGTACCCCCAGCTTTTCAAGTTCAGCGTGTCTGAAGAAGGTGGTTCCGTTTCCCCTTCTGTTGGCATAGACCTCTTGCTGTTCGGTAAGCTTTACGCCGCTACAATTTACAAGCCATACAAGGGGTATGTGAAGCCTTTTGGCAATGTCTGTTACCCTCAATTGATTGTCCGCCTGGCCTGCAATCCATGCACCTGCCAACACCTTGTTATCAAATCCGGCAACCACTGCCCATTTGCCATTTATCTTGGCAAGCCCATCAATAACTCCCGTTGTGCCCTCTTCATTAAACTGTGGATTGTAAAGGGTGTGTAATGGGCACCAGGTACCAGGATCTATGAGGTACTCTATCCTTTCCCATACGGTAAGTTGACCCCTCTTGTGAATTTGCTCTTCTGGAATGCCTGCAGACTTTACTTTTTGGATGGCCTCTTCCACCTGCTTTTCCACCTCTTTTATATCCCTGTAGTTCTCTTGAGCAGCTAATTTTTGTTTTTCTCCAAGGGGTTTTCCGATGGGCTTCATGTTTTGGAAATAAGGTCGCATACCATCCTCCCACGTCTCTATTTATTGGCCTTTCTGATGTCCAAAAGGTCTTGGGCTACAATCCATTTGCAGATGTTAGCAGAGCCCTCCACCATGAAATAGGTGGGTGCATCCCTAAAGAACCTTGCCACAGAATACTCTGTGGAATAACCGTATGCCCCAAAGATCCTCATGGCCATTTGGGCCGCCTTCATGGCCACTTCTCCTGCCAAATATTTGGCCTGTGCAACCTCAAAGGCGTTTCCAAGCTGGCCTTGATCCTTTTGCCAGGCAGCCTTGTAGACCATGAGTCTTGCTGCCTCTATCTCTGCAGAAACCTGTGCAATCAAGTCCTGATTCATCTGAAAATGGCCTATGGGTTGGCCAAATTGGTTACGTTCTTTGGCATATTTAATGGTTGCATCCAAGCAACCCTGGGCCAACCCCACACCACCTGCTGCAGCAGAAAGCCTGGTTTGATTTAGGGAACCAAACACGATCTTGGCTCCATCACCGGGTTTTCCCAAGATGTTTTCTTTGGGGACCCTTGTGTCCTCCAAGATGATCTCTCCAGTGGGAGAGGATCTGGATCCCATTTTTGGTAATTCTGTTGTGGTAATACCATTAAAGTTTTTGGGCTCTATAACAAAGGCAGACAACCCCTTTCCACGTGCCTCTCTATCTGTGTATGCATAGAATATGAGCACATCTGCTACTGTGGCATTGCTTATCCATGTCTTGGCGCCGTTTATAAGCCAGTAATCTCCCTTGTCCACTGCAGTACTTTTCATGGACATCACATCAGAACCTGCATTGGGCTCTGTAATGCCAAAGCCTCCCAAATATTCTGCACTCACAAGTTTGGGGATATATTTTTGTTTTAACTCTTCAGACCCGTAGCGATATATGGTAAAAGCGCAACCCAATTCTTGCATATTCACCTGCACCCTCAAAGAGCTGCTCACTCGGGCTATTTCTTCTGTAATAATCATGGCAGCAAGCCAACCCATATTGTTTCCGCCATACTCCTCAGGGATGACTGTACCAAACAGCCCAAGTTCTCCCATTGGCTTTATAACTTCTTCGTATGGGAAATAGTGTTTTTCGTCCCATTCGTCTGCATAAGGGGCTATTTTTTCATTGGCAAAGTCTCTTACCATCTCCCTTAGCATCTGCAGTTCTTCAGATAATGTAAAATCCATGTTGGTTCCTCCTTAAAATTATATCTGTTGCGCGCGGGGTCTATATTGGCTTATAAGAGATAAAAAAGGGTTTGGCAACTAAAAAATGTTCACATTGTAGCTATCTTGTAATTACCGATGAAATTTCTCTAAAAGGGGATATCGTCCTCCTTTTCAGAATCCTCTTCCATGAGTCTTTGAATGGCCTCTGGTCTTATGTCTTTGGGGAGGCTATCTAACATTTGAAGATTTTGGGCTACTATCTCTGTGGTGTATCTCTTGTTTCCGTCCTTGTCTTCCCAGGACCTGGTTTGGAGTTTACCTTCTATGTAAACCTGACTTCCCTTTTTGAGATAATTCCCTGCTATCTCTGCCAATTTTCTCCACAGCACAACCCTATGCCATTCCACCTTTTCTTGTTTTTCACCGCTGGCCTTATCCTTCCATTCATCTGAGGTAGCTATGGTAAGGGTAACCACCGGATCTCCATTTGGTGTGTATCTAAGCTCCGGTTCTTTCCCAAGCCTTCCGATCAGTATGACCTTGTTAATCCCTGCCATTGGGCCTCCAAGGCATTAAATTTTTGCTTGAGGCTAACATCCAACCACGAACCTTTCAAGTTTTTTTAGGTGTAAGGTCAAAAGGATTGACCTGAAAAGATTGGATAGTTTCCCTTTCCCCTTGTCCCAAGAGGATCTTAATCTCTTTGGAACATCATCTCTTCCTTGGGCTCAGTTCCTTGCACCTGCCTACGGTGCAGGCACCTGTCATGGATCTTATGTCGTTTATGTCCTTGGCTCCTTGCCTTATAGCATTTAATATCTCACCCTTTGTAACATTGGAGCAGTAGCATACCATTGTGGTTTCTGGCGCAAATCTTATATCTTCCTCCATGGCATCTCCTCTCCGTTAATTTCGTTCAAGGTAGAATAAAACTTTGGGGATAGGGAATCAACGAAAGAGAAAATATCTTTTCTCAAATGAAAAAATTTTTCACCTATAGCCCTCATACCCGAATCTTCATAACCATGAAAAGCAAGGATTTAAAGGGTTTTTAGCAGATGAAACCCTCTTTAATCTCCAGGTATACCCTTTGCTTTAAAGGTATGAAAATCCCTTTTAGGAGGTGGTTATGAAGAAGGCTTTGTTTTTGGTGTGTGTGGTGGTTTTAACTTTGGGTTTTTGGATGGAGCTTGCCCAGGCACAAAAACCTATAGTGCTTGGCTGTCCCCTTCCCACTGCATTTTTGTACGGATGGACTGCTGAAAAAGGCATTAAGCTCGCCGTGGAGGAGATAAACGCAAAGGGTGGGGTCAAAATTGGCAATGAGACAAGGCCCTTTTCAGTGGAGGTGATAGATACCAGGGATCTTGAACCAGGAGTTCCTGTGAGTGAGGCCTTGATGGCAGTGGAAAAGCTTATCCTTGAAAAAAAGGCAGATTTCATACTGGGTGGACCGGTGAGATCTGAGGCTGCATTAGCTGCAATGCCCCTTGTCTCCAAATATAAGAAGGTATCCATTGTAAGCTCAGGGTGTCTGAGCCCAAAATATCATGAGACAGTGGCCCAAGAATACGACAAATATAAATATTGTTTCAGGATCCATGGGGAGGCCAAGCAGCTGGTAAAAGAAATTTTGATGGGATTCCAAGAATTGAAGGACAAATATGGCTTAGACAAGGTGTTTGTTCTGGTGCAAGATGTGGCCCATGCAAGGGCCTCTGGAGAGATTATAAGCAAGCTTGCCAAAGAAAAGGGCTTTGACGTGAAAGGAATGGAGGTCTTCCCCACAGGGACCGCTGATTTTTCCATGGGGCTTATGGCTGTAAAGAAATCCGGTGCACAGATTATGAATATTTGGATGGACATGCCCGAAAGCGCAATACTTCTGAGGCAGTGGTATGACCTAAAAATCAAGGCACTACCCTTTGGCTCTACACTTGCTGCTGCAGAACAACCGGGTTTCTGGAAGGCCACCGAAGGAAAAGGGGAATTCACCTTATGCAATGTGGTAAATGCAGGGAATGCACCCAGTGAGGCAACTCCATGGACCATGCAGTTTTACAATGCATATACCAAGAAGTATGGCATAGAACCCGAAGGGTTGGGTGCATCCAGCAGTTATATGGCTGTGTACGTATTGAAAGATGCCATTGAAAGGGCAGGCACCCTTGATCCAGACAAGGTGGTGGAAGCACTTGAGAAGGTGGACATGGAAGGGGTGTATGGAAGGCTCAGGTTTGACCCAAAGAGCCACCAGGTGATCCCGGCCTTTGACCCAAAGGAAGGGGCCGTGGGTAGTATTTTGCAATGGCAGGCAGGCAAAAGGGTGGTGGTATTTCCCAAAAGCATAGCCAAGGGAGAGTTCTTGATACCACAGTGGATGAAGGAGAAGTAGATTTATGGATGTTGTGATCTACGGAGTCATTAACAGCATCTCCCTTGCTCTTGTGGCCTTAGGATTTGCCCTGGTTTATGGAATTAGTAGGCTTCCAAATTTTGCACATGGCGCCCTCTATGTGACCACTGGCTTTGTTACCTGGAGTTTTTTGAAGACCTTGGGGCTGAACTATGTTGTTAGCGCAATAGCTGCCTTGATTATTACAGGGATAATAGGTGCTGCCATATACAGGGCAGTGCTTATAAGGATAAGGGGGATGTCCATATCCGAGATCGTTGCAAGTTATGCCATAGGACTGGCCATCTTGGAGGGTTTTAGGTACTGGGGCTTTAAGGGCATGACCTATACCCTCCCCACCTTCACCAAAAGGACCTTTATTATTTTGGATGTGCCTGTGGACGGACACAGGCTTTTGGTGGTGGTCTTGGGTGTGGTTGTTATGCTTTTGCTCTGGGCCTTTACCCACTACACAAGGATAGGCCTTGCTTTGAGGGGAATGGCACAGGACGAAAGGGCAGCCATGATGTTGGGAATAGATTCGGATCTCATGGCCCTTCTGGCCATGGGCTTGGGTTCTGCTTTGGCTGGGATAGCAGCCCTCTTTTTGTTGCCGTTGGGAAACATAGTGGTGGAAAAGGGCTATGACGTTTTGATACAGGCCTTGGCCGTATGCATTGTGGGTGGGTTGGGGAGTTGGGCAGGGGCAATCATGGCTGCGTTCCTAATAGGTTTCGCACAGATTTTAAGCACTGTCTATCTTGGGGCAAAATTCCAGATGGTGGTCTCCCTTATTGCTATTTTGGCGGTTTTGATCCTAAAGCCTTCAGGTCTCTTTGGGAGACAGAAGGAACTGGAAGAAAGGGTGTAGAATGAACATCAAGGAGAAAAGGAAAGAAAGGTTAGACAGGGGCATCAAGGTAAGGTGCGATGGGATTTATGCCCTGATGTCCTTTAGAGAGATGGCCTACTTGGCCTTTCCCAGGTTGATCTTGATTGTGGGGTTGATTTTAACGCCTTTCTTGATAACTGCAGAGTACTGGGAAAGGGTCATTACTGTGGCATGCCTTTACGGGCTCTTGGCTGTGGGTTTTGATTTCTTGGCCCATTATGTTGGTTTGGTAAGCTTAGGAGGGGCCTTTTTTGTGGGCGTGGGCGGGTATATCTCGGCACTTTTAAACACCCAGCTGGGATTAAATCCCTTGCTTTCAATTCCCATTGCTACCCTCATGGCATCCATTGTATGTACTGTTCTTTTACTGCCATGCCTGCCTTTAAGGGGTGTTTATTTTGCTATTGCTACCTTGTTATATCCCTTGCTAGCAGGTCGTATTATAGAGGCACTGGACATCTTTGGCGGCACAGACGGTCTAAGGGGTGTGGAAGGACTAATGGGGCACTATACGCCTATCTATATTGCCATATTGTCTTCCCTTGTATTTATGTTTGGCCTAAGAAGGCTTGTAAATGAGGACGTGGGATTAGTTTTAAGGGCGATAAAGGACAATGACCAGTCTGTACGGGCATCTGGAATAAGTGTGACAAGGTATAAGGCCTTTGGGGTGTTTTTGTGCTCACTGGGGGGGTGTTTTGCAGGTGCTGCATTAGTTCACATATACATGTGGGCTGGGATCTCACTCTTTGCTTTAGACTTTTCAATATTGCCCATTGCAGCCACTGTTGTGGGTGGAGTTCACACATTGGTGGGTCCCCTTTTGGGGTGCCTTATACTCGTTCCTATATCAGAACTTTTACGGGAGTTCGGCACACTGAGGATCGTATTTTATTCGGTAATACTCCTGATCTTCATAGTGGGAAAGAGCGAGGGACTCTTTAACTATGCCCAAAGGAAATATCATCAGTTTGAAAGGTGGGTGGAGGTATGAAAGACTCTGTGATCTTAGAGGTCCGGGGGCTTACAAAGGCCTTTGGTGGAATACTGGCCCTTAACAACGTGGACCTATTGGTAAGGGAGGGAGAGGTGGTGGGAATTATTGGGCCAAACGGTTCTGGTAAGACCACCTTTGCCAACTGTGTAAGCGGCTTTGTAAAACCCACAAGGGGAGAGGTATACTTTGAAGGTAAAAGGATAACGGGCATGGCACCGGAAAAGATAGCAGATATTGGGCTTACGAGAACATTCCAGATCATGAGGCCCTATTATAGCCTTCCTGCTTACAAGAATCTGGTTATACCCCTTATGAGTCCGAGGGCAAGAAGGGTTGGTGGCTGGAGGGGAGGGGGAAAGCTTGGAGATAGGTCCACAGTAGGTGTGGATATATTGGAGGAGATAGGCTTTGAGCGGGATTCCTATGTGCCCTACAAATTGGCATCCAGCCTGCCCACAGGTTATCTCAAAAGGTTGGAGTTGGCCAGGTGCCTTGCCTTAAATCCCAGGCTCATAATATGTGATGAGGTGTTTTCAGGCCTAAGTGTAAGTGAGATAGCAAGCCTTTTACCTCTGCTCCAAAAGCTTCAGATGGATGGCATAACCCTAATCATGATAGAGCACAGATTGAGGGAGCTTTTCCAGATAGCCAACAGGGTAATGGTGTTAAATTTTGGAGAAAAAATCATCGAAGGGCCTCCTGAACAGGTGATCAAGGATCCCAAGGTACGAGAGGCCTACTTTGGATCTGAAGAGGCAGAGGAGGTCATGAAATATGCTTGAGGCCCAAAATCTCATGGTTTTTTACGAAAACATGCTTGCACTGAATAATGTGAGTATGTCTGTACAAGAAAGGCAGATAGTTGGTGTATTTGGTGCCAATAGTGCTGGTAAGTCCACCCTTATGTATACCCTTTCTGGGATCATACTTGACATTCAAAAGAAGGAAGAGATGGCAGGAGGAGAAAGGATTACTGTGTTGGGAAAGATATCCTATAAAGGAGAAGATGTGAGTCATTTGAAGCCCAGTTTACGGGCCAGAAAGGGAATGGTTTTGTGTCCAGAGAGGAGAAGGATCTTTGCAGAAAGTAGCGTAATGGAAAACCTTTTGATTGGAGGATACTTGGCAACTTCCCAGCAGAAAAAAGAAACCATTGAATATGTATTCAAGGTGTATCCTGCTTTAAAAAAGCTTTCCAAAAGGGTGGGCGGATTTCTGAGTGGAGGGGAACAACAGATGCTGGCAATAGGCAGAGCACTTATGGCCCAACCAAGCCTCCTTCTTTTGGATGAACCCCTAATGGGCCTAAGTCCACTCATTCAAAAGGTTCTGGTGACCTCCACAAGGGATATAAGGGATCAAAGGGGTATTACCATCTTGATTACTGAGCAGTATGCCAGGCCTGTCCTTCCAATAGTGGATTACGCATATATCCTGGAAAACGGTTCCTCTGTGTTAGAAGGTAACGGACAGGAGTTGCTCTCCAATCCAGATGTGAGATCTGCCTATTTTGGAGTTTAGGAGGACACATGAAAGGATATGAACTCATATACTCAAGGTTCCTTTCCATGGCTGAAAAATACCCCAATAACCCTGCCATTGTGTACTTAGGCGAAACCTTTACTTATGAAAGGCTCTTAAGACTTTCAAAGCAATTTGCAGGAGGACTTGTGGCCAACGGTTTAAAAAAGGGAGACAGGGTATTTCTTTACTTAAACAATTCTCCCCAGTGGCTAATTGCCTGCTTGGGAACATTGCTGGCAGGTGGAGCCATTGTGCCAGTTTCACCCATATACACATCCCACGAGATCACCTTTATGCTGAAAGATTCGGGTGCTGAAATTGCTGTCTGCCTGGATACCAATTTCTGTTATGTAAAAGAGGCCTTAAAAGAGACTCCTTTAAAGAAGGTGGTGGTTACAAACCTTGTGGAACTTCTTCCCTTTTGGAAGCGGGCATTTGGCAGACTCTTTGACAAGGTCCCAGTTGGAGAAGTGGAAAAAGGGGCAGAAATAATTTGGTTTAAGGATATGCTCAGGTCAAGACCATTGGAGCAGAGCCCTTCCTTGGATCCTTACTCTGACCTTGCCTATATACTTTATACCGGCGGCACAACAGGGTTTCCAAAGGGTGTACCGGGCAACCACATTGGAATGACCTCCTATGTGGAGGATGTGATGGAAGAAGTGGCAGGATCCCACCTTAAAGAGGGAGAGGATTGTTTTATCGCCATCAATCCACTCTTCCACATAATGGCCTGGGGGCTTACAATGGCCCTTACACTTAATAAGGGAAACAAGGTGATATTAATGCCGGTTCCGGTTGTGGATGCCATCTTGAAAAGCATAGAGATATACAAGGTACGATGGATGCTGGGAGTGCCTGCCTTATACAGGATGATCCTTGAAAACGATAGGATAGAACAATATAACCTCTCCTCACTCAAATATTGTTACTGTGGTGGAGATGTGCTTCCCATGGAAATATACAGGCGTTGGAAGGCCAAGTTTGGGGTTTCAATATACCAGGTATACGGGTCCACCGAGGCAGGCCATGTGGCCTATAGCAGGATCGGAGTTGAACCAAAGCCTGGTTCAATAGGAGTGCCCCTAAGTAGTAGGGAGTGCATGTTGGTGGATCCGGATACCTTGGAGGCTGTGGGGCCAGGAGAGACCGGGGAATTACTGGTCAGCTCTCCCTATACATTGAAGTACTATTGGAACAGACCAGAGGAGACAAAACGCTCATATGTGGAGATCAATGGAAAGATCTATTACAGAATGGGTGACTTTGTGAAAAAGGATCCCGATGGGGATTTTATCTATGTGGAAAGGTCGGCTGATATCATAAAACATAAGGGTTACAGGGTATCTGCCTCCGAGGTGGAAACAGTGCTCCAAGATCATCCAAAGGTAATAGCAGCATGTGTGGTGGGAGTGCCAGATCAAAAGGTGGGAGAACGCATAAAGGCTATTGTAGTGTTAAAGGAAGACGCAAGGGGTGTGAGTGCTGCAGATCTCTTAAGGTGGTGTAGGGAAAGGCTTGCATCCTATAAGATTCCAAGCTACATAGAATTCAGGGATATGCTTCCCAAGTCTAAGGTTGGAAAACTTTTGAGGAGGGAGATTAGACAAGAAGAAATGCTGAAGCTGAAGAAAAAGGCTTAAGGTTAAATGCTGGATTTAATAAACAAACATTGATACAGTTAGCACAAAAACAAAGGAGTTCAACATGGATACACCACTTGCAAACAAGAGAATCCTTGCAGTGGATGATGAACCTGATGTGCTGGAGACCTTGGAGGAGGAGCTTTCTGATATCCCTGACCTCATCTTTGACAAGGCCCAAGACTATGAGACAGCTCATCAGCTATTGCTTTCCTGGACCTACGACCTGGTTATATTGGACATAATGGGGGTCAGAGGTTTTGACCTTTTGAGGATTGCCACCACCCTAAAATTTCCCACTGTCATGTTAACGGCCCATGCCCTCTCTGTGGATTCTTTGAAGAAGTCCATTGAAATGGGAGCCAGGGCCTTTATCCCAAAGGAAAAGATAAAGGATATCAAGGAATTCTTGGAGGATGCCTTGACATTGGGTTATGGACCCGGGTGGAAAAAGGTGCTTAACAAGTTGGGCGGGCTTTTTTCTTCCAAGTTTGGTTCTGATTGGCAAAAGAGTGAGGAGGAATTTTGGAAAGAAGTCTTATCTGGTGAGTATAGGCCAAGTATACTCACCTGATTTAGGCCACTTGAAGCCTTTGCTCCTGCAGTAACTTGATCTTATCCCTAAGGGTGGCTGCCTCTTCGAATTGTAATTTCTTGGCAGCTGCCTTCATCTGTTTTGTGAGGCGCAATATGAGCCTATCAAATTCTTCCTCTGACATATACAAGACTTCTTCTTCCTTGACCTTTGGCACCGTCACATAGTCTGCCTCGCAAACGTTGTATAAGATGTCATCCACCTGCTTGGAAATGCTTGAAGGGATTATGTTATGGACCCTATTGTATTCCATCTGGATCCTTCTCCTTCTGTTACTCTCTGCCACCGCCTGCCTGATGGAATCGGTTAGTTCGTCTGCATAAAGTATCACCGTGCCGTTTACATTTCTGGCCGCCCTTCCACAGGTCTGGATGATGGACCTGGTGGACCTCAAAAAACCCTCTTTGTCCGCATCCAATATTGCCACAAGTGATACCTCTGGGATATCCAATCCCTCTCTCAATAGATTTATGCCTATTAGTACATCAAAAACCCCAAGCCTTAGATCCCTTATGATTTCAACCCGCTCAATGGTCTTTATGTCCGAATGCATGTACCTTACCTTGATCCCCAAATCTGAATAATAGTCTGTTAGGTCCTCTGCCATCTTTTTTGTAAGTGTGGTTACCAACACCCTTTCGTTTTTGCTCACCCGATCCCTTATCCAGGTCAAAAGATCTTCTACCTGATTCCTCTGGGGCCTGATTATTATCTCAGGGTCCACCAAACCTGTGGGTCTGATGATCTGCTCCACCACCCTCTCTGCCTTGTTTAGCTCATAGGGGCCAGGGGTTGCAGAAACGTAGATCACCTGATGCATCCTTTCTTCCAACTCCTCAAACTTAAGGGGTCTGTTATCCAGGGCAGAAGGAAGCCTAAAGCCATACTCCACCAGGGTCTGTTTTCTTGAGAGATCCCCTCTGTACATACCCATAAGCTGTGGCACTGTTATATGGCTTTCATCCAGGATCAATAGATACTCCTTTGGAAAATAATCCAAAAGTGTTGGTGGAGGTTCTCCCGGTGCCCTACCTGTGAGGTGCCTTGAATAATTCTCAATGCCATGGCAGTAGCCAATCTCCAACATCATCTCCAGATCAAACCTGGTGCGCTCTTCTATCCTTTGGGCTTCAATAAACTTTCCCTGAGATAGGAAGTATTCAACCCTTTCCTTTAATTCTTCCTTTATGGCCTGGAAGGCCCTTTCCCTTATTTGAAGATCTGTCACATAATGGGTGGCAGGGAACACGGTGTATCTGTTAAGTTCTGAAATTACCTGACCTGTTAAAGGGTCTATCTCCTGGATGGACTCAATTACATCACCCCAGAATCTCACCCTTATGGCCCTTTCATCCTCTGAGACAGGAAATATGTCTAAGGTGTCTCCCCTTACCCTAAAGCGCCCCCTAAAGAAATCATAGTCTCCCCTTTCATATTGGATTTCCACAAGCTTTCTTATGGCATCCTCTCTGCTTAACTCCCTTTCCCTTTCCAAGTACAAAAGCATCTTGTGGTATGCCTCGGGAGAGCCAAGGCCGTAAATACAAGACACACTTGCCACTATTATCACATCATCCCTCTCCAAGAGGGCCCTTGTGGCAGAATGTCTCAATTTGTCGATCTGCTCGTTGATGTGGGCATCCTTTTGGATATAGGTATCCGTTTGGGGTATGTATGCCTCTGGCTGGTAATAATCGTAGTAGCTTACGAAGTACTCCACCTTATTTTCAGGGAAAAACTTCTTTAACTCTCCATAAAGTTGGGCAGCTAAGGTCTTGTTGGGTGCAATAATAAGCGTTGGTCTATTTATTTGGGCTATCACATGGGCCATGGTAAAGGTCTTGCCTGAGCCTGTGACTCCCAGGAGCACTTGATGTTTTAGCCCTTGTTTTAGGCCATCCACAAGCCCTGCTATTGCCTGGGGCTGGTCACCACAAGGCTCAAAGGGACTTACTAACTTAAATCCCATCTCCACTTGGTGCCTTTTGGGGTATCTTCCAGTATCACACCCTTGGACTTTAGAAAATCCCTTATCTGATCTGCCTTTTTGAAATCCTTTGCCTTTCTGGCCAAGGTTCTTTCCTCTATGAGCTGTTGTATCTCCTGTTCATCTATCCCTTGTTGGCCTTTGGCTATATCTTCGAAAAACTGGGATGGTTCTTGGTGTAAAAGACCCAAGACCTTTCCTGCTGCCAAGATTCCACTCTGAAGCTGCTTCAATCTCTCCTTATCACCTTCTCCCTTTGGGTGATCCATAATGGCATTTGCCTCTTTTACTGCAGAAAACAATGTGGCAATGGCACCTGGTGTATTTAGGTCTTGTTTCAGAGAATCTAAAAAACCTGGTACATGATCAAGGTGGAAAGAAAGCTCTTCCAGCTCAAGTAAAAACTCTTTCTTTCCCAAGATCTCCTCCAATCGCTTAAGTGTCCTATATATCCTTATAAGGGCATTTTGTTGGGCAAACACCTGTTCCTTTGAAAAATCAAGGGGAGTTCTATAGTGCTTTGATAATAGAAATAATCTCAATACCTCGGGATGGTATTGGCTCAATGCATCCCTTATTGTTATGAAATTTCCCAGGGACTTGCTCATCTTTTCAGATTCCACGGTAACAAATCCGTTGTGCACCCAAAATCTTGCAAATTCTCCTCCGTTGGCACAAAGGGACTGGGCCCTTTCGTTTTCATGGTGTGGGAATACCAGATCTAAGCCTCCACCATGTATGTCAAAGGTCTTTCCTAAGTAGATGTTACTCATCACAGAGCATTCCAGGTGCCAACCAGGTCTCCCCTTTCCCCAAGGGCTTTCCCAATAGGGTTCCTTTGGCTTTGAGGCCTTCCAGAGGGCAAAGTCCATGGGGTGTTTTTTCTTTTCATCCACCTTTACCCTTGAGCCTGCCTTCATCTCCTCAAGCCTTCTACCTGAAAGCTCTCCGTACCCGGGAAAGGTCTCCACACTAAAATACACATCTCCTCCTTCCACATAGGCATGGCCTTTGTTTATAAGGACCTGGACCATCTCTATCATAGGTTGTATATGATGGGTTGCCCTGGGCTCTATGCTGGGCCTGAGTATCATGAGACTATCCATATCTTCATAAAATGCATTGATGTACTTCTCTGCAAGCTCCACCGTGCCTATGTTGAGGAGATTTGCCCTGTCTATAATCTTATCGTCTATATCGGTAAAGTTTCGCACATAGGTTACAGAATAGCCAATGGTCCTTAAAAACCTAAACAGTACATCAAATACTATTGCAGACCTGGCATGGCCTATATGGCACAGGTCATAGACAGTCACACCGCACACATACATTCCAACCTTTCCCTGGCGTACTGGCTCGAAATTCTGATAATCCCTTTTTATCGTGTTATATATTTCCATGTCTCAATCCCTTTCGGTGATTAAAGCAATGGCAATGGCTTCCATGCCCTCTTCCTTTCCAGAAAAGCCCAAACCCTCGGGACTCTTTGCCTTAATATTAATGGAGTCGGAAGAGATTTCCAAGGCCTTGGCGATGTTTTGCCTCATCTGTTCCAAAAAGGGTAGGAGTTTTGGCCTCTGTGCTATGATGGTGGCATCTATGTTCACAATTGAAAATCCTTTATCTTTCACTATCTCCCTTGTGGATTCCAAGAGCCTAAGGCTTGAAATGCCTTTGAAGGCTGGGTCACTGGCAGGAAAGTGAAAACCTATATCCTTTGCACCTGCTGCCCCCAAAAGGGCATCTATTATGGCGTGAATCAAAACATCTGCATCGGAATGGCCCAAAAGCCCTCTTTCAAAGGGAATATTCACCCCCCCCAAGACCAAAGCTCTTCCCTGTGCAAGGGGGTGGGCGTCATAACCGATTCCAACCCTAAAGGAAGATTTTTTTATTTTATCTCCTCCATAAGCTCCAGGATCGCAGCAGATAACAAAGGAAACATTATTTCGTGGTGGCCTATTAAATAATAACCCTTGCCTCCAAAGGAGGTGGGTCTTTTGCACACATTGGTCTCTGCCCTGTAGTGCCTGTTAAAATCCATGGTTACAGTAGTTATGTGATCTAACACATAACCTAAGTTTCTTGAAACGGTAACAGCCTTCAAAAATACCTCAGGCAAAATCACAGCAGAACCCAAGTTGATATAAACCCCGCCCTCCAATTGGGATACCAGTGTGCAAAACTTTTTAAAATCCAAGAGGGATGTGCTTCCGATTGCCTCTCCTATAGCCTCTGGAGCCATGTGGATAATGTCTGTGCCCAAGGCCACGTGAACTGTCACAGGTAGGTCCATAATAGATGCCTGACTTAAGATGGAAAATTCCTTAAAGGGAAAGGAAGCCTCTTTATGGGCCTTGCAAATGGCCTCACCCAGGCCCAAGCCCTCTTTAAATCCCTTTAAAATTGCTTGGTTTAAAAACTGGGATGTCTCAAGGGCCATTCCAAACTCACCTGTCTTAAGGGCCTCTTGTACATCCTCTGAGGTATGGCCGTACATGGCTATCTCGGTATCATGTATGATGCATGCACCGTTCATGGCAATTGAGGTGATTACCTTTGCCTCCATAAGCTGTATGATCGCAGGTCCCAAACCCACCTTTATGGGATGTGCACCCATTCCAAGGATCACAGGCCTTTGGTTATACCTGGCATCTTTTATCCTAAAGGCCACCTCTTTAAGATCCTTGACCGCCAGAATGGAAGGAAGCCCTTTCAGCCACTCCCAAAAGCTTTCCCCAGTCCTGTAAGGATGGGCAAAGTTTTCTTTACTAACAAGGCTCTTTCTATCAGCCAATGAGTATCTCTTGAGTTTTGTAAGGTCTATTGGATCTATGGGTTGGTTCAAGTTTGGGCTCCAAAGATCCCATCTTCAATAAGTTCACAGAGCACATGGATGGTAAAAATGTGCACCTCTTGAATCCTGGGAGTGGAATTTACCCTCACTACCAAAGGGAGGTCCACCATGCTACCCAAGTTACCCCCATCTCTTCCAAGTAGGCCTATTGTCACAATACCCATCTTTTTTGCTGCTTCAACAGCATGTATACAGTTTGTACTGTTACCGCTGGTACTAATAACCAACAAAACATCACCTTCTTTTCCAATGGCCTTAACTTGTTTTTCAAAGATGTATTGGAAGCCATAGTCATTACCTATACTTGTAATGGTAGAGGTATCGGTACTGAGGGCAACTGCAGCAAGGGGCGTTCTATCCTTTAAAAACCTGTTTACCAGTTCAGCTGCCATGTGCTGGGCATCTGCTGCCGAACCACCGTTGCCGCATGTCATTAGCTTGCCTCCCTTTTTCATGGCATTGATTATGACTTGGGAGGCCCTAATTATTTCCTTTTCGTTCTCTTCCAAAAAGCCTGTTACTGCCTCAAGGTGTTTTTTTAGGCAATGCCTTAACATTTCTTCCATGCTCTAACTCCAATTTCTTGGCCTTGTGGGGTATAAAAATCTCCTTTTCTTCAAATTTATAGGCCTTCTCTTCATAAGAGCTCAAAGATTGCCCCACTATGAGGGAAAGTTCATTTACCACCTCTTTTAAGACCTCTGCCTGCCTCAAAAGATCTTGTGCCGCACTTGCACTCTGCTCAGCACTTGCTGCATTTTGCTGTGTTACCTTGTCTATCTCTCCCACTGCCCTATTGATCTGCTCTATGCCGTTTGCCTGCTCTTGGCTTGCTCCCACAATCTCCTCCATAAGCTCTGCCATCTTACCCACACTTATGGCCACATCCTTATATCTTTGGTCTGTTTCGTCTACAAGCCCAACCCCTTTTTGGGCGCCTTGGAGGACTGCTCCTATAAGAATTTGGGTCTCCTTAGAGGCTTCAGATGCGCGAATGGCTAAGTTCCTCACCTCATCAGCCACCACGGCAAATCCCGCACCTGCAGCTCCTGCCCTGGCTGCCTCAACTGCTGCGTTAAGTGCCAAAAGGTTTGTCTGAAAGGCTATTTCGTCTATTGTCTTTACGATCTTGGAAGCACTTTCCGTATCCATTCCCACCTTTTTCATGGTCTCAATAAGGGCCTTCATTGATTTGTTGGCCTCCTGAAGCCTCATCTTCCCCTCATTGGCCAGGTCTCTTGCAGCCATTGCATTGTTTGCGTTTTGTTTCACCATGGAGGTGATTTCCTCCAAAGAAGATGATGTTTCTTCCACAGAAGCTGCCTGTTCGTTTGAACCCTCTGCAAGGGTCTGGCTTGCCATTGAAAGTTCAGAAGATGCATTACTTACAGAGCTTGCCGCCTCACCCAGGGTTAAACTTGCCTTTAAAATGGGCCTATTGATCCTTGATGCCACAAAGAGGCCAAAAGGTATTAGCAAAAGTATACATGCAATTGCAACCCCTGTGAGCATAATGATCATGGTGTTGGTATTTTCTTGGGCAATCTTTTTCGGGTAGAACAATCCAACCGAGCCCAGCTCAGAACCATCTTCCTTTAACGGATAAACGGCCAGATAAAATCCTTCATCCCCCACTTTGGTTTCCAAAAGGTCATGCTCATTCTTTCTTTCTTTAGCAATTTCAAGCTTATTTAAGGTTGGTAATGTTCCAGAAATAAGATCGGTTCCCAGATACACATTTGCATGAATACCGCTTAGGCTATAGATCCTTTCCGGTAAATCTTTACCAATGACTTTTGAAACCTTTACAAAACCGGTTAGTTCTTTTTTGAGTTCTCCTGAGTCCTTATCAATGATATCGGCAAATATGGGAGATAGGTTGAAAAAAGAAATGCTTTTATCGCTCTTTATAAACCCTGTCTTGGATTCGCCTGGAACATTACCTGAATACTTTGCTTCAATATTTTTAAGTTCACGCTCCTTTTTCCAGGATGATATATCTATTTTCTGGCCTTTTTTTCTAACACAGTAAACGAAAGTAGTCTCTGGATGAGTAACCACAAATCCAGTTAGATACTCTTCACCTTGTTTTTCCACAAAAGCAATCAAATCCTTTTCTGAAGAGTATAATCTTAGTGTATTCAAATCAACGGATATGACCATGTTGAATAGATTTTCCACCAATTCTTTTAAACTTCCACCCACCACATCTTCTCCCTGCCCTTTTCCCATAGTCATCATAAAATTAACGATCGTTCCAATATCCTTTACGGTGGCTATGTTCTTTCCTGCCTCATCCATGAGATTTTTTCTGTTCTTAAGGTCCTCTTCCAGTATCTTTTTGGCATTTGAAAGGGCCTGTTTGGAATAGCCTTTGCCTTGATTTGAGACTATAAATACTACAGTTATTGTGGAGATCAGCATGGCCAAGACTATAGAAGCCATAATAGTGCCCAGAAGCCGTACCTTTAAGCTGACTTTTCTCATGGTTAACCTCCCTGATATGCTTTGATTGCTATTATTTTATCCTCAAAAAAATATCAAGCCAAAAGGCTGCCCTGATAAAGCAAAAATATCAGGCATTGTTAGAATGAAAGCTCTTTACAAGCGAGTTATACTGTGGATAGGTAAAATATAATTTACAAATTTAATCCCTTGAAATTTGTTTCATTCCCTGTAAAAATAAAAACTTAAAATCAACAAAATGAAGGGCAAAAGATGGGACCAGAGATAAATCCTGCCGACAGTCATAAGCCCAAAACCAGTTTTTTGTGGGATACCCAAAAAGACAACCTGCCCATTCAATTTGTTAATTACCTTAGGGACCTGGGATATAAGGACAAAAATTTGTTGGAGCTGTTGGATCTGGTGGCAGAGATCCTAAAGGAAGAAGGGAACCCCACCCAGGCACAAGAGCTTCTAAGGAAGGCATTGGAACTTCAACCGGAGAATAAAGAGCTAATTCAAAAGCTTAACTTAATCTACTTTAGAAAAATCTATGCAGAAAAGTTTAAGGATCTCATTAATCAAGGCAAACTAAGTGTGAATATTTTAGAGAAGGCCATTGATTTAAGTTTGAATAGCCAAAAAAGTATTGAATACATTTTGATTTCAACTTTTGGAATTGGTAAGTCTGACATAGGTGATTCCATGTCTAAATATTACAATTGCCAATTTATTGAATTTAAACAAGGCATGTTCCCCCCATTAGAACTATTATCCAAATTAAGAAAGAATTTTCTGCAGAGTGAATCATGGGTACCTTTAAAAAAAGTTGATGATGTGATTCATATTGTAATTGATGATCCCCACGACACAAGTAGAATATCAAAGATAAAGGCTATTTTTAAGGGTGCAAGTATAGTGATAAATGTGGGTATAAGAGAGGATATAGTTCAAATAATAGAGCATTTCTTTCAAGGTAATGGTTTTTATTTTCAAGATTCAACTTATGGAAGTGAACTAACGGAAATTGCACTAAGATATAAAGAATTAGAGCAAGAGGACGAGAAAATTGAGGTAGCTACCGATATCGATGAATCAAGTAATGAGATTATAAAACTTGTTGATCAAATTATCTATACCGCTTACAAACAAAGGGCATCAGATATCCATATAGAGGTGTCTCCTGCTACCAAAAGGGTTCACGTACGCTATAGGATTGATGGAGTGTTAAAAGAGATAACCCAGATTCCCTTTAATTTTGGTCCTCCTGTGTTGAGCAGATTAAAGGTGATGGCCAACTTGGATATATCTGATAAGAGACTTCCTCAAGACGGTAAGATTCTGTTCAAAAGAAAGGGATTGGAACAATTCGAGCTCAGGCTTGCTACTATCCCCACCTCAGACGGATTAGAAGACGCTGTTTTAAGGATACTCGCAAAGGCCGGGGTCATGAAGCTTACTGATATGGGCCTTAGACCCTCTCTCCTTAAGGATCTCACACACATAATCTCCCAACCCTATGGACTAATCTTAGTGGTAGGCCCAACAGGATCTGGTAAGACCACAACTCTACATGCAATCTTGTCTGAACTAAATAAACCTGGTGTAAAGATCTGGGCCGCAGAGGACCCAATAGAGATCACCCAAATAGGGATAAGGCAGGTGGAGGTTAAGCCCAAGATTGGACTTGATTTTGCCAGGATCATGCGGGCTTTTTTAAGGGCAGATCCCGATGTTATAATGATTGGAGAGATGAGGGATTTGGAGACGGCCTCTGTAGCCATTGAAGCCTCCCTCACAGGCCATCTGGTCTTAAGCACACTACATACCAACTCGGCTCCAGAGACCGTAACAAGACTCTTGGATATAGGATTAAACCCTGTTAATTTTTCAGATTCGTTGTTGGGGATCCTTGCCCAGAGGCTAATTAGGAAACTTTGCCCCCTTTGCAAAGAGCCCTATACCCCTACTGATGAAGAGTATGAGGAAATGGAAAAAATATTGGAAGGTGTGGAACTCCCCGATGGGGTTTCCTCCATAAAGTATGCAAGTTTTTATAGGGCAAAGGGATGTCAAGCTTGCAATGAAAGTGGTTATAAGGGCAGGTTAGGCATCTTCGAACTCTTAAAAGGCTCCATCAGGTTAAAAAGGCTTATCAAAAAAGGGGCAGATACAGAGGAGATATTCATGCAGGCAAGGGCAGATGGTATGGTCACCTTAAGGCAGGAAGGAATTATAAGGGTTTTACAAGGCATTACAGACCTTCAAGAAGTAAAACGTGTTGTAGTGAGTTGATCTCCACTCCTCGCCACTGGTACTCCGGCAAGCTTTTTGAATGGCTTTATACCGAACCCCTCCCATCCTCCCCTTTAACAAAGGGGAGGAATAGTGTCCGTCTTCGTCTAAGAGGGATGGTATTACAAATCCGACCTCTGGTGAAGAGATTCCAGGGTATCCACAACAAACTTCTGCTACCTCGCCCTGCCTCATCGGCAGGACTTTTCCCCCTCTTTAGTGTAAGAGGGGGTTAGGGGGAGTTAATGAACCCCACCCGACCTCCCCTTTAACAAAGGGGAGGGGTCAAGCGATTCTCAGTGTGAAAAGGATATTATTGTAGCAAGAGCAAATCTGCCATTATCCCTGGTATAGGCAAGATAGGCACGTCCCCCCTCTTCTCTGAAGAGGGGTAGGGGGAGTTACTCAACCCCTCCCATCCTCCCCTTTAACAAAGGGGAGAGGATAAGTGATCCTCGATCTGGAGAAGATCTTGTTGGAGTCACAGAAAATTTGCTGTTCTCCGTAGCCTTGGCAAGATGCTTACCAACTTCCCCCTCTTCTGTGAAGAGGGGGTAGGGGGAGTTAGCCTGCAGTGCTACATTAATCCCTTGCTCCTAACTCCATAAGGAAGTAATATCAATTTTTTGCAATTCTAACCAAAGAGGAACCCAATGGAATTGGAGCAATCGTACATATTGTGGAGACTTGAGCCAGACTCACATAGGTAAATCTGTCCTTCTCATGGGTTGGGTAGATGCCATAAGGGATCATGGTAATGTTATCTTTATACACTTAAGGGACCGCTCTGGCATTGTGCAAGTTGTATTTGACCCCCAATTTTCCCAAGAAGTACACAGCAAGGCATCCAGATTAAAGCAAGAATACGTGATAGAGGTTTTAGGAGAGGTAAAAAAAAGGCTTAGCGGTTCAGAGAACCCCTATTTAAAAACCGGCCAAATTGAGGTCTTTGCCACACACCTGAAGGTCCTTAACAAATCCATAAACCTACCTTTCCAGATCTCTGAAAAGGCAATGATTTATGGAGAGGAACTAAAGGCAAATCCGGACAATGTGGATGAAGAATTAAGGCTTAAATATAGGTACCTTGATCTTAGAAGGCCTTCCAAACAGGCCCTTCTCATTAAGAGATATCAGATCATAAAAAGGATAAGGGAGATCTTGGACTCTTACGGCTTTGTGGAACTTGAAACCCCCATCCTTACAAAGAGTACTCCTGAAGGAGCGAGGGACTTTTTAGTCCCAAGTAGACTCCATAAAGGCAAGTTCTATGCCCTTCCCCAATCTCCCCAGCTCTTTAAGCAAATACTTATGGTGGCCGGTTTTGAAAGATACTACCAGGTGGCCAAGTGCTTTAGGGATGAGGATCTAAGAACCAACAGGCAGTTTGAGTTCACACAACTGGACATAGAGGCCTCTTTTGTGGAGGAAGAATTTTTCTTCCATCTCATTGAAGAAATATTGTGTGAGGCCTTTTTGCTGGGAGGAGTGGAACTAAGCAGGCCATTTTTGAGGCTTACCTATGAAGAGGCCATGAATAAATACGGCACAGATAAACCGGATCTTAGGTATGAAATGGAATTTACCGATGTTACAGACATCCTCAAAAATACCTCCTATGGGATTTTGAGGTCAGTTGTGGAAGGTGGAGGAGTAGTGAAGGGGCTTGTGGTGAAGGCTATGGCCTCTCTTATGAGCAAAAATCTGCTACAAAACGAATATGCCCAAAGGATAGTTCCCTCCCTTGGTGGAAAGGGCATGACCTGGATGAAATACGTTGGAGGAGCACTTCAGTCCAACATCGTACAATTCTTTAGCTTTGCGGAGCAGGAGGCAATTGTCCAAAGGTTTGCCCTAAAAGAGGGAGATGTTCTTTTAATGGTGGGTGATACCTCTAAGGATGTGGTAAATGAGGTGCTTGGCAAACTTAGGCTTGATTTAGTCCAAAGGCTTAATCTTCGGCCCAAAAAGGAGTTCGTACCATTGTGGGTAACCCAATTTCCCATGTTTGAACTTAAAGAAGAGGGTCTTTCCTCCCAACACCATCCCTTTACCATGCCTGACAGATGGGATTTTGATCCAAAGGACCTTCAATCCCTTCTAAAGCTCAAAAGCAGGGCATATGATGTGGTGGTAAACGGAGAGGAGCTTGGAGGAGGAAGCATTAGGATACACGACCCCCATTTACAAAGGAAGGTATTTAACTGCCTTGGGCTTAGCGAAGATGAGATAGAAAAAAAGTTTGGATTTTTTATACGGGCCTTTGAATACGGTGCGCCTCCCCACGGAGGCATTGCCTTGGGCTTGGACAGAACCATTGCCATGATTCTAAGAGAGGATTCCATAAGGGAGGTGATTCCCTTCCCCAAGAACAAAAGCGGGGTGTGTCCTTTAAGCCTTGCTCCATCAGAGGTGGAAGAAGAACAATTGAAGGAATTGGGGCTTAGCATTGCCTCCAAGGAAGGATTTCAACCTAAAGCATACGAGGAAGAAAAAAGAATAGATGAGGAAGGAGTATTACACGTGGCAAGATTGGCAAGGCTTGCCATCAAAGAAGAGGAAATTTTCCTCTATTCCAAAGAGCTTGGATCTATATTGAACTACATGGAAAAATTAAAGGAGTTGGACACAGAGGAGATTGAACCAACAAGTCATGTAATTGGAATAAAGAATGTCTTAAGGGAGGACATCTCCAGGCCTATTGAGGAGACAGAAGTAATTTCTTCCATGGTTTTAAAAGTTGCCCCCGAAAGGGAAGGAGACTACTTTAAGGTGGCAAAAATACTGGAAGGTTGAACATGGAACTGTGCGATTTGGATATCTTATCTTTATACCAAAAGCTCATCTCTCGGGAAATTACACCCCTTGATATCTTGGATTCGGTGATAAAAAGGATTGAGGAAAGGGAGAAAGATCTAAACTCTTTCATAACCATAGACCTAAACTTAGCCACAGAGATGGCAAAAAAATCCCTTGAGAGATTTGAAAGGAATCTCACGCTCTCCATGTTGGATGGGATACCAATTGGAATAAAGGACAATATGGCCACAAAGGGTTTAAGGACCACCTGTGGATCCAAGATCTTAAAACATTATATTCCGCCTTATAATGCAAGTGTGGTTCAAAGGATACTGGATGCAGGTGCTGTATTGATTGGAAAGACCAATATGGACGAGTTTGCAATGGGTTCTTCCACAGAGAATAGTGCCTTTGGGCCCACCAAAAACCCCAAAAACCTTGAATATGCACCCGGTGGATCCAGTGGTGGGTCTGCTGCGGCAGTGGCAGCAGGGGAGGTCATATGTGCAATAGGGTCTGACACAGGCGGTTCTATTAGGCAACCTGCTGCCTTTTGTGGTGTGGTAGGAATGAAGCCCACCTATGGAAGGGTTTCCAGATACGGTTTGGTGGCCTTTGCCTCCTCCCTTGATCAAATAGGTCCCATAACAAAGACAGTGGATGATTGTGCTGTGCTCTTGGGCATCATAGCAGGGTATGATCCAAATGATTCCACCTGTTCCAACCTCACTGTGCCTGACTATATGGGCTTTTTAAAGAGATCAATCAAAGGGAAAAGAATCGGTATACCAAAGGAATATACTGTAGAGGGCATAGATCCAAAGGTGCTTGAGATATTTGAAGAGGCAATGGAAAGACTCAGGTCAGAGGGGGCAGAGATAAAGGAAATAAGCCTACCCCACACGCCTTACGCCATTGCAGCCTACTATATAATTGCAACTGCAGAGGCCAGTAGCAACCTGGCCAGGTATGATGGTGTAAAATACGGCCTCAGGATAGAAAACAGTGACCTTTTAGGTATGTATGAAATGACTAGAAGCCAAGGCTTTGGAAGAGAGGTAAAGAGGAGGATTATGCTGGGCACCTATGTGCTCTCCTCAGGGTATTACGATGCCTATTATCTGAAAGCCAGTAAGGTGAGGACTCTGATCAAGAAAGACTTTGAGCTTGCCTTTCAAGAGGTGGATGTGATCCTCGCACCTGTATCGCCTGTGCCCACATTCAAATTGGGAGAGAGGATAAAGGATCCTTTAAGCATGTACCTGGTGGATGCGTATACGACTCCTGCCAATCTTTCAGGACTTCCTGCCATATCAATACCATGCGGAGAGATAGAAGGGCTTCCTGTGGGAGTCCAGTTTATAGGCAGGGCATTTGATGAAGGAGAGTTGATTTGGGTGGCAGATGCCTTTGAGGAGACCCTAAAAGGAGATTCCGATGGAATTTGAACCTGTGATCTGCTTTGAAGTGCATGCTGAACTGGATACCAAATCCAAGCTGTTCTGCGCATGTCCAAATGCCATTGCCGAAGGTCCAAATAAGTACATTTGCCCAGTCTGTACAGGTCAGCCTGGTGTGCTTCCGGTGCTTAACAAAAGGGCTGTGGAGCTGTGCATCAAGACAGGCCTTGCCCTAAACTGTAAGATAAATCCCAAGGCCAGGTTTGCCAGAAAAAATTACTTTTATCCTGACCTACCAAAAGGTTACCAGATATCCCAATACGAAGAACCCCTCTGCCAAGATGGAACCCTTATGGTACCCTTAAAAGATCAAGAAATCGTACCCGTTGGAATAAAAAGGGTCCATCTGGAGGAAGATGCCGGAAAACTGGTCTACCCTTCAAAGGGAATAGAGGCGGCGCCATACACACTGGTGGATTTTAACAGGGCAGGAGTTCCTCTCATAGAGATAGTCTCAGATCATGAAAGAAATCCCATTACAAGCTTGGAGCTTGCCAAGGCCTATTTGGAGAACATAAGGCAGCTTTTAAGATATATAGGGGTCAGCCAGTGCCAGATGGAGCTTGGGCAGATGAGGGCAGACGTGAATATCTCCCTTAGGCCGAAGGGCTCCAAGGGCTTTGGGAGCAGGGTTGAGATTAAAAACATGTCCTCATTCAGGTTCATTTTGGAGGCCATCTCCTATGAGATGAAAAGACAGGAAGAGCTTTTAAGACAAGGCCAAGAGATCCTACAGGAAACCCGACTCTTTGACGAGACAAAGAAGATAACCCTGCCAATGAGGAGCAAAGAGGATGCTCCTGATTACAGATACTTCCCAGAACCTGACTTGGTGCCTTTGGATATTTCGGAACAAACTATCCAGAGGATCAAGGAGGAGATACCCGAGCTACCTTGGGCAAAGGCCCAAAGATTCATGGATTACTATGAGCTGTCTAAGGAAGAAGCAATGGTGATCACAAGGGAAAAGGGTGTCTCAGACTATTTTGAAACATGTGCCCAAAAGGTGGGAGATAAAAAGAGGCTTTATACATGGATCACAAAGGAACTTTTTAGAATTTTACCAAAAGAGGAAATCAAGTTGGAAGGATGTGCATTTCCACCTGAATTTATGGTGGATCTTATTAGGCTTTTAGAATCCAAAAGGCTTACAGAAGGCTTAGCAAGGGAAGTGATGGATAGATCTCTTCGTAGCGGTATCTTGCCAGGAAAGGTGGTGGAATTGGAAGGCATACAAATACTGTATGAAGAAGAGGGATTGCTGGAGGTAATAAAAAAGGTATTGGGGCAAAACCCTGAGGCAGTGCAAAAGGTAAAGATGGGTCAAATAAACACTTTAAATTTTTTGGTTGGCCAGGTAATGAAGGAGACAAAAGGTAAGGCAGATCCAAAGATAATTAAAGACCTTTTGGTAAAAGAGTTGTAAGGAGGCTACGATGTGGAGATGTTTTTTGGCTGTAGTTCTGATCTTTTTTCTACTCAAAACAGATGCATATCCAAAGTCTGAGGTAAAAAACCAAGAGGAGGTAAAGCTTTCCTTCAAGGCAGTGGACATGTGTTTGAGCAAAAGCGGAAGGTATGCCTATGTGCTTTCCCAGGATGGATACTTGCACATCTTTAAGGGTGGCTGGGTGGAAGTGGCATCCATCAGCTTGGGCAAGGGAATAGTGGCCATCAGGCAGGCCGATCGGGACGATGAGATATTTACCATAGACAAAGATGGAAAAATAAAGATGATGCGCCTTAACTTTCCCAAAGACATAGATACCACCAATTCCCCTTTCAAAGGAGATCCAAAGGCAAAGGTGGAGCTGGTAGTCTTTTCAGATTTCGAATGCCCTTATTGTGCAACCCTTTCAAAGGTGCTGGATAAGGTGATTGAAAAATACCAGAATAAAGTAAAATTGGTCTTTAAGCACTGTCCATTGGGTTATCACAAATTAGCCCTTGAAGCTTCTCAGGCTGCCGTGGCTGCAGGGATACAAGGGAAATTTTGGGAGTTTCATGATTTACTCTTTGAAAATCAAAAGGAACTATCTTCCCAGAAGATCCAGGAGATAGCCTCTGCCTTGGGTCTTAATATGGAGAAGTTTAAAAAAGATAAGGCATCTCCTGAGGTCATGTCATTTATTTCAAGGGACGTAAACCAGGCAAGATCCCTTGAGGTGAGGGGGGTTCCGGCACTATTTATAAACGGAGAACATGTGGAAGATACCAAAGAGGAATCCATTATAAAAGAGATAGAGCAGAGGCTTGAGGTTTTAAAAACCAATTAACTTTTTTGGCTAAGTTGGTATTGTTAGGGCACTTTTGTGCAAATAATGGAGTATGTACACAAGGCAATTGACTTGGGCAATGAGTTGAAGTAGCGTAAGACTTAGAGGAAGAGCTTGGAGGCGCATATGGATAGGGAAAGAGCCAAAATCAGGCTTGAGCACTGGCTTAGGCATGCAGAGGATCATGCTTTGGAATATCAAGAATTTTCCCAAACACTCATGGGCATGGGTTTTAAGAAGGCAGGGGATGCCATAATGAGGCTTTCTGAGATCACAAGGGAATCCTGCAAAATAATCCAAGAGGCCTTGGAGGCCTTAAAGGAGGATTAAAGGTTGTGCGAGGCCAATGCATATTTGCTGGTGGATGGAGAGAGGCAACCATTATTGGATGCAGTGGATGAGATAGAAATAGAAGGGGATGAGGTGAGACTTGTAAATATCTTCGGAGAGCAGAGGATTCTTAAGGCAAGATTTTTGAGCTATTCTGGGAAAGAAAGGGCAATCCTCTTTGAGAGACTAAAAAGGTCTTAGATGAAGGTAGGAGTAGTTTCAGACTCACACGACAATCTGCCCAAGATTTCAAGAGCAGTTGAACTCCTTAAATCCCAAGGAATCCAAACTCTTATTCATTTGGGAGACTATGTTTCACCCTTTTCCTTAAGGCCTATCTTAGAGTCGAAATTAGAATTAATTGGAATCTTTGGCAATAACGATGGAGACAAGTTGGTTTTGCAAAGGGTCTCCAATGGCCAAATAATAGAATCTCCCAGGATCCAGACAATCCATGGAAAAAGGCTTTTTATTGCCCACCAAGTACCTTATTTTAGATCCCTTGGAATATCCGGGGAGTTTGATCTGGTTATGTTTGGGCATACCCATGAGCCCTTTTTGGAAAGGGTCTCCAATTGCCTGATCTTAAACCCCGGAGAGCTGGGCGGGTGGCTTTATGGAAGGGCTACCATGGCAATAGTGGATCTGGAAATCATGGAAGCCAATATCATAGAAATATGAGGAAGATCTGAGATGAAGGGAGACATAGAAAGAGCAGCAGCACAGATAAGCAGGGCAAGAAGGGGAATAGCACTTACAGGAGCAGGTATTTCTGTGGAATCTGGGATACCCGATTTTAGAAGTGCTGGAGGGCTTTGGTCCAAATTTGACCCCATGGAATATGCCACCATATCTGCCTTTAGGGCCAACCCTGAAAAGGTCTGGGAGATGTTAAGGGAGATGGAATCATTGGTGGTAAATGCCAAACCCAACCCAGCCCATTATGCAATGGCAAAATTGGAACAGCTTGGGTTGTTAAAATGCATCATAACCCAAAACATAGACAATCTCCACCAACTGGCAGGCTCCAAGGATGTTATAGAGTATCACGGAAATTCCAGCACACTTTCCTGTATCAGGTGCGGAAGGCAATATACAAGAGAAGAAAAGCAATCTGAGCATACACCCAGGTGTGACTGCCAGATGGTGTTAAAACCCGATGTGGTTTTCTTCGGAGAACCCATACCGGTAGAGGCCATGCAAAGGTCTTTCAAGATGGCTGCTTCCTCTGATCTTTTGTTGATTGTGGGCACTTCTGCTGTAGTATCTCCAGCAAATACCATCCCAGGGGTTGCAAAACAGGCAGGAGCCACAATCATAGAGGTAAACTTGGAGCCCACCCACCTAACGGATTCTATAACGGATATATTCTTACAGGGAAAGGCCGGTGAGATACTGCCTGCCTTGGTGGCCAAGGTGGAGGAAATCCTTGTTTCAAGATAAAACAATGGTCTTCAAATTGGATAGGGCAGTTGTTGAGGAGGCCTGCAAAAGCATTATAGAGACCATACTCTATTGTCTTCCCAATGCCTTTAAGGGTACAGTTTATCTCATTGGCCCACCTCCAGAGCTTAGAGCCCAAAGGGTAACGTCAGGAATAATCAGCCCTGACAGAACCACTATCTCCTGGGGCCTTCCACAAAGCTCAGATTATAATCCTCCTGGAAAGACATGGGCTGACTATAGAGATGAACCCTATAGGGCCTTGGAGGCAATGGGTTGGTGTGTGGAAAGGCAAAAAAGCTGGACTGCTGAAGATCCAAGTAGAGATACAAGGAGTGTGAACCTTCAAATAGATGGAACTCCTGAAGACTCCCACCACATGGAACCCGTTTTAGTAAGAAAAACTGACCTCTATCCCAATGGAAAACCCAATGTGGAGTATCCCAAGAACTACCAAGGTGAGACCATATGGCAGGATTCTGAATATGTGGTGGTGGCAGTGATAAAGATACATTTTTATCCATATACCATTAGGATTGGTAGTCCAGAGACTAAGGTCATCAAGAAACTCTCCAGGATCTTGGGGACAGAACTCCTCTCCCATTCATTGGTAAAACAGGCCCTTGAGACAGTCAGAGAGTTAGCAGAACAAAGGCTCTATGTTTGTAATACCCTTGCACATACCATAAGAAATGCAATTACAAAGTCAGGTCTTCTTTTAAGCTTGTTAAAGCTCGAACTTGGGTTTTTGAGAATGCAGTATGAAGAGATATTGACTGATGGAGGCAAAATTGCTCCAACCATTACTACCATTGCCAATAAGATCGAAAAAATGTTAAATACTCTTACCCTTGCAATACCAGAACAGTCTTCTAATTTGGAAAAAATAATCCTTTCTCTGAGGAGACTCAAATCATATTTCATCAGACCTGATACAACACCTGAGTGGATAGATACGCAAATAATAAATAAATGGAATTCCTTTGCCGCTACATTTATGAATCAATTAAATCCATATCATTTGGGAAAGATTAACCAGTTGATGGATGAGCTAAAGGAAGCTGCCTTGCTGATTAGAGATCCTGAGATAAGCAAAAAGGCCCCACACCACATTCCGCTCGATTTGAAGGAAAGGTTTATTAACTTAATTTATTCCAGCTCAATAGAAAACAGCCGACTTGATGAGCTCATAGAGATACTTGAAACCGACAGCATACCTTTGCCCTTTTTGGAAAAGTCCAGAAGGAGTCTTATTCACCTTAGGGCCCTGTTAGAGGTTATAAGGGATTTGGAGACCACCTCCAACAAGGCCATCTCAGAGATAAAATCAGGGGAGATTCCCAAGTAGTCAGCTTCCAAATACTCTCTTAAATATATAATCCACATGTAAAAGGTGTTTTTTAAGGTCGAAGAGGGATTCTATCTCTTCAGGAGACAAAAAATTGCCTATCTCTTGGTCTTCCAAAAGTAGGGATTTGAATTCCCTACCTGTCTTCCATACTTCCATGGCATTCCTTTGGACCATCTCATAGGCCTTTTGTCTTTCCAGGCCCTTTTGGGCCAGTGCGTTTAAAACCTGCTGTGAGAAAATCAAACCCTTTGTAATACCCAAATTCTTGGCCATGTTATCAGGGTGAACCACCAGGTTTTTGATGATGCCCATAAGCCTATTTAATGCATAATCCATCAGAATAAAGGTATCAGGAGCTATGATGCGCTCCACAGAAGAATGGCTTATATCTCTTTCGTGCCAAAGTGCCATGTTTTCAAGGGCAGCAATGGCATTTGCCCTTATAACCCTTGAAAGCCCTGTGATGTTTTCAGTGCCCACTGGGTTTTTCTTGTGTGGCATGGCAGAAGAACCCTTTTGACCTGCTCCAAAGGGTTCCTCTGCCTCTAAAACCTCTGTCCTTTGAAGGTGCCTTATCTCAACAGCTATTCGCTCCAAGGTGCCTGCCAGAATGGCTAAATTTGTAAATACAAAAGCATGTCTGTCCCTTTGTATGATCTGTGTGGATACTGGATCTGGCCTTAGGCCCAGTTTCATTAAAGCCCTTTCTTCAACCCATGGAGGCACATTGGCAAAGGTGCCCACTGCACCAGAGATCTTGCCGTAGGAGATCTGATCTAAGGCATACCTTAGGCGCTCACTATCCCTTAAGAGTTCTGCGTACCAGGTGGCAAGCTTTAGGCCAAAGGTAATGGGCTCTGCATGTACTCCATGGGATCTGCCTATCATAGGTGTGTCCTTGTAAAT
>Ga0197142_1000653_pt1 | contig 31966 bp, 29 predicted proteins | sample GBS60_MetaG_FD_148614 | JGI IMG/M metagenome (GOLD analysis project Ga0197142, IMG submission 148614) | Sediment microbial communities from Great Boiling Springs, Gerlach, Nevada, United States - GBS 60_MetaG | ecosystem: Environmental > Aquatic > Thermal springs > Hot (42-90C) > Sediment...
ACAAAATCACTTCATATATTAGCTTTTATATCTGAAATCCATTGGTCTATAGTATCTTGTTTTGGCCCAGCTTTTCCATAAAAAATAGCAAAAATTTCTCTATATTTTCTCAAGAACCTTTGATCAGTTATGATATTTTCAAAAGCAAATTTATCCTTTATATCGTAAAACCTTTTTAGACAGACAAAAACTTCCTTTGCAAAAGCAACATCCATCTGCTTATGATTTCTTCTTGTTGAAATTACACGCAAAAGCCCAATAAGTGGAACAAGATATGCCGGAAGCATGGCATAATTATAATAAAATTCAGCCCTCTGAATTCTGGTTTCCTGGGGAGCGAATTTTTCAATATTCTTAACTAATATTTCAAGCTCCTCACCAAGCGGTGAATCTATCTTTTCAAGTATTATCTTTTTTTGCCAGTTCCAGAAGGTAATAGACATAGTATCACGCCTCCACAAGTGGTAGATACACATCAAAAGTGGAACCCTTTCCCTTTTCTGATGCAACATCTATGAATCCACCATGATTCTTTATAATCCCATAAGCTGCAGAAAGGCCAAGGCCTGTACCAATGTTTACAGGTTTTGTAGTAAAAAACGGCTCAAAGATTCTCCTTTTTACTTCTTCCTCCATCCCTATCCCCGTATCTTTAATGCCCAATTTGGCATACTTGCCTGATTTCACGGCAAAATCCCTTTGTATATCATCTGAAACCTCAAATAAAGATGTCTCCACTATAATTTCCCCTCCATCTGGCATTGCCTGAAATGCATTCAAAAGAATATTTACCATCACCTGTTCCAATTGACTTTCATCACCTTCAACTAAAAGAGGCCCTTCAGATATTCTTTCAATAATACGCACATCTCCCCTTGTTTCCTTAAACAGATGAGTAGTCTTTAATACAAGTTCATTAAGATCCAGCACCTTTGGTTGGTATTTTCCACCCCTTGCATAGCCCAAGAGCTGGTTTGTGAGGTTTGCACCTCTCTTTACAAGTTCTTGTATTGTGGAGATCCTTTTGTGTAAAGGGCTGTTTTTGGGAAGATCAAATGCCATTAAGGATGCATTCCCTTGGATGCCCATCAAAAGATTGTTAAAGTTGTGTGCAATTCCTCCTGCTATTGTCTCCAGTGCTTCAAGCCTTTGGGTTGCATAAAATTGCTCCTCCAAGCGTTTTTTTAATGTGATGTCCCTAAGTATCACAACAATCCCTGCAGGATTACCCAAGTGATCTCTATACATAGATGAACTTACTGAAACATCCTTGATTGTCCCGTCCTTTGCATATCTTTTGGTCTCAAATCCCATTATTTTTTCATTGTGCTTTAAAATTTTCTGAATCTGTTCCATTGTCTTTTTCACTTCTTCCTCAGGTACGAATGGTACCCTTTTGCCTTTCAGTTCCTCAAATGACCACCCAAATGTCTTTTCAAATGCCTCGTTGATATACTGAACATTACCTTCCAAGTCATATATCACAATAGGATCAGGAGAGGCATTTAAGAGTGATTGATAAAGTTCTTCCCTTCTTTTTGATTCCTCATAGAGATTTCTAAACTTTTCTTGTTCCACTAACATCTCTTGTTCCCTTGCCTTTAAGGCCTCTGCCATGAATCTGACTTTATCTGAGAGTTCATCTATCTCTTGATATGATTTCTTGAATTCTAAGATATCGTAATTACCCCTTGCAATTCCTTCAGTGCCTTTTTGTAAAAGAGATATTGGATTTGAAATTCTTTTGGAAAGATAAATTGACAAAAGAACAGCAAAAATTAACGCAACAATTAATCCACCTAATGATATTTTTAATAGGAAATAAGTTTCACTAAAGCTACTTTTAACAGATGACCATGCAATTGCTTTCCATTGAAAAGGTTTTATTGTTTTAACCACAGCAACTTTCAGTTCGTTGTCTTCCTTCAATAACAAGCCTTCTGCATGAGGAGATAAGAATCCAAGATTGGCAATATGTTCGGTATGTAGCTTGTTCAGGAGTCTCGTCTTGTAAGCATGAGATAGAATTAAATTATTCTTGTCTATAATAAAACAAAAATGACCTGCTTCAGCTACTGTTCTGTTTACCAAATCTTGAATATCTATCAGGTTTAAAGCAAGAATAATTCTTTTATCTCCAAACCTTTTTCCTATCCATATTGAAGGTTCTCTTGTTAATGGTGAAAACCATGGCTTTGAAAATAATATCTCTGTATTATTGAAAAACAAATAACCAACAGTATCCCATGACGGTACAATGCTGATAAAGGGAAAAGAATATACTATTTCGCCATTTGAATTTACTATAACGACATTTTCAATTGATCTATACCTTCCAATAGTTTCTCTTAGTTTTTCCTCAAAAAGATTTTTATCTAAATTTTCAAATTCCCAAGAAATAGAATCAACCATAACAAGCCATTTGTATATGTGTGTTTCTGTGGCATATGACAAAGATTGGGCCAAAAACAAATGTTTATCCAACACCTCTTTTTTTAGTACGATGCTTACATGCCTTAGGGCTATTCCTCCAAATACAATAAGGGGCAAAAGCCCTACCAACAGGAAAAACAGGAGTAATCTATTTTTGAACTTTGGTCTTCTTCTCAATCGAACCCTATAATGGGATGTCTTATTACCTTACCTTAGTACCTTAGTTTATTCTATCCACCTTGCTATCTTTTCTTTGATCCAAAGGGGATCCCAAAACTCGATGGGATTCACAAATTCCCCCTGGACCATAATCCCAAAGTGTAGGTGGTCACCTCCTGCAAGGCCTGTGGTTCCTGTGACTCCTATAACCTGGCCCTTTTCCACCTCCTCTCCCGCCTTTACCTTAATCTCACTTAGGTGGCTGTAGGTGGAATGAATACCCTGACCATGATCTATTATCGCTGTCTTTCCGTATATGCCCATATCTCCCACAAACACCACCTTACCGGAATTGGAGGCCTCTACAGGACTATTCTGGAGTGAAGCAAGATCTATGCCTTTGTGTGTGGAATGACCCACCACTAAACCTTGGTATTTGTAAGTCCTCCTATCTCCAAATCCAGCCATTGGCTTTGAATTTTTTAGCCTCAACCAAGGGCCCTTCCATAGTGCAGTATCTGAGGTGGTTTGTGCCAACTCTTTAAATCTTTTTTCATCCACCTCCCTTTGAACTGTATTGATGTATTTGAACCACTCCATCAAAGAACCCTTGTTGGTGATACCTATACCCTCAAAATATGGAAGGATCGAGTTTATGAAACCATCAGATATTACAATAGTTTCTGACTTAAATTTCTTTGGTTTTATCTGGTAGTTAAAGCTAAAATTTGTTACATTTTGTGCTCTATCCTTGGCATATAAATAAAATTTCTTATTTGATCTTCCGCCTTCTCCTATAGGAAAATAGCATATCCAAAGATTTTCTTGTGGCTTAATCTTATAGCCTTTAAAAAAGTGGTCGGATACCTTTACTCCACTTTCAAATGTATCATCAGAAGCCTTATAGACCACAACCCCTGTACCTCCTTCGTTATAATAATGGAAAGGAGATACATTTGTAATGTTAGGTGGAGTAGTATCTACAATTGCTTCAAATTTAACTGAACTAATGTTCCCCTCTCCACCATTTCTCATTGAATTATCATACACAGTGAGATCAATCTGTATTTTACCTTGTGACAATCCAAGTTCTATTGGTTTAAAAACAAATTCTTTCTGATAGGTTTTTAAAGATTCTAAAGTTTCAGCAAACAATATCTTTTCTTTTGATCCTTGCGTTATTTTAAAGACGATTTTTTTAAGACCTCTTTTGGAGTCAGATGCTTCTATCTTAAATGTCAATTCCTTACCGATAAACTCAGTTTTTGGTGATATCAAAACTTTAGGTGCTTCTCCTTCAAAAAACCACAGATAAAACCACAATCCTAAGGCTATTATCACTGTCACTGCTACAGCGCCAAGATAAATACCCAATTTCTTTTTCATGGTCTCCTCAAGGTCTCAAGAATTTTGTCGAGATTGTATATCCTTAACCATATTATGCACTCTGTCATTTGATATTATTTGGGTGATCCTTTTTATTTCATATAGTATCCTATCCACATCCAATTTTAGGATTTTTCTCTTTTCCATAATAATTTCTCCTCCCACAATCACATCCCTCACATCAGAATTCTTTGCAGAATATACCAATGTTGAGTATGGATCGTAACAAGGATACAGGTGGGGTTTGTCTTTGTCTATTATCACAATATCCGCTTCTTTTCCCACCTCAAGGCTTCCTATTTTATCTCCCAAACCAATTGCCAATGCTCCCCATATGGTGCCCATCTTTAAGGTATCCTTGGCATTTAATGCACTTGCATCTTCTTTTGTCACTTTTTGAAGTTTTGATATGATATCCATTTCCCTAAATAAATCCATATTGTTATTGGAACAAACTGAATCTGTACCAATTCCAGGCATAATGCCTTTGTTGAGCATATCAAAAACTCTACAAACTCCACTTGAAAGCTTCATATTACTTTCAGGCGCACAAATAATATTAGCCTTTGTTTCTGCTAAAATATTTATATCGTCATCTGTTACATGAACCACATGAATCCCTATAAAATTATTATCCAAAATCTTCAAATAATTTAAGTATGCAGTTGGAGTCATTTTCTTTTGTTTTAAAATCTGTTGGAATTCATCCATTGTCTCAGAAAGATGAATCTGAAAAGGTACACTATATTTATCACAGATCTCTTTTGCCCCAATAAGCCTTTTTCCCTCCACAGTGACCGTACTATGACAAAATATGGAGGGAACAATCCTTTTATAAGAATCCTTTACTTTTAAGATAAATTCTTCGGCAATTTCAAGACTCATTTTAGGATCTTTCACATCAGGAGTTGGGAAATCCAACACCCCCTGCCCTACTACACCCCTAATCCCAGCTTCATTTAATGCTGCTGCCACTTGATCTTCAAAGAAATAACCATCGGCTATAGTGGTTATTCCAGATGAAATCAGCTCAAGGCACCCCAAGAGGGAGGCCCAATATACAGTTTCTTTGTCCATGTATTTGGCTTCAGCAGGGAATATGTACTTGAATAACCATTCCATAAGAGGAAGGTCGTCGCTATATCCCCTTAGTATGGACATGGGTAAATGGGTGTGTGCGTTTACAAGTCCAGGCAGTATTATACAATCTTTTGCATCTATTTCCCTTTTGGCCTTAATCATATCCGCATGCCTATTAAGAGGGATTATTTCTGCTATCTTGCCATCCTTAACAAGGATATCCCCTTCTGGAATGATAAGGTCTGAGCCATCCAAGGTAACGAGCATTCCACCTCTTATCCAAAGATCAGGGTCGTGTAATCCCATTCCCCCTCCCAATTGTTTTTAGGGTGAATCTATCCCAGACATTGTAGAAAATCCAGATAATTTTAGGAACTTTTAACTCAAGTTAAAAGATATTTAACCTTTTTCTTAAGTTCTTCAAAATAGATTGCACAGGCCATCAGAAGTTTTAAGATTTAGAGACAAAGAATATGAAAGGAGGGCTTAGATGGAGGTATTGGAGGCAATAAAAAATAGAAGGGCCATAAACTATTTTGAAAAGGACAGGGAGCTATCGGAAGAAATTTTAAAAGATCTTTTGAGCTTGGCAAATTTAAGCCCTTCCTCCTTTAATCTACAACCCTGGGAGGTTATCGTAGTAAGGGATTTGGAAATGAAGAAACAACTTAGAAAGTGTGCCATGGACCAACCCAAGGTGGAAGAGGCAAGTGTAGTGCTTGTAATGGTGGCTGATCCTAATGCAGTGGAAAAACACCAAGAGTGGGTAATCCAAGACCGCATAAAAAAAGGATATCTGAAAGATGCCTCCCAGTCAGAAGGAGTTAAGGCAGTGATGCGGCAACTGTATGGTGAGCCGGGTTCTATCAAGAGGATAATATTTGCCACCAAAAATACAGCATTTTATGCAATGACCCTTATGTTGGCAGCCAAAGGATTAGACCTTGAAACACACCCCATGGATGGATTTGACGAAGATGCGGTTAAAAGGCTTTTTAAAATCCCTCAAGAAAAAATAATCCCACTTCTCATAGCAATTGGGTACCCAAAAGCAGGCATTAAACTCTTGGAAAGACCTATTAGGAGGGACTTAAAGGAGTTTGTGACCTACTATTAATACCTTGCTGGATATTTACGGGACCCAGATACGCATCCCTTGCAAGCTTGCTTTGGATGATCTCTTCTGGAGTTCCGTAAACCAATATCTTACCATTGTCTATTATGTAGGCCCTATCGCACACCCTTAGGGTTTCAAAGACATTGTGGTCTGTTATCAAAATACCAATGCCCCTTTCTTTGAGCCCCAATATTATCCTCTGGAGTTCTGAAACGGAAAGTGGATCTATACCGGCAAAGGGCTCATCTAACAGCATAAAGGCAGGTGTTAAAATAAGGCTCCTTACTATTTCAAGCTTTCTCCTCTCTCCTCCTGACAAGGTGTAGGCCTTTTGCTGTGCAAGGTGTGTAAGGTTTAGCTCACCCAATAAAGACTTTGCCTTTCTTTTCATTTCATCCTTGGGAAGTCCCATCCTTTCCAGGACTATAAATAGATTTTCTTCCACCGTAAGCTTTCGAAAAACAGATGGCTCCTGGGGCAGATATATCAACTGCTTTTTAGCCCTAATGTGCATTGGAAATTGTGTTATGTCTTCTCCTTTTAAAATCACCCTGCCCCTATCGGGAGATATCAACCCCACCAACATGTAAAAGGTGGTGGTCTTGCCAGCACCATTGGGACCCAAAAGACCCACCACCTCTCCTTGTTTTATGGAAAGGTTTAGATCTTGCACTACAGCTCTTTTGGAGTAGAATTTGGTAAGCCCTTCGGCCAAAAGGGACTCTGTATCAGATGCCATTATTCCATATCCCTTAAAAGAAACTCTTCATGCAAGCCATCCTGAATATGACCGCCCGTCAAAGGCCTTCCTTCTTTTACCTTAAAGGCACTCACTATTCCTTCTCCTGTATCTTTTATTTCACCTGTGGTTTCATCCATTTTTGCAAACACAACACCCTCTGGCACTTCGAAATCATTCACTGGCTTGTCCTTTAAAACCTCTGCCATGAAATAAAGCCATATAGGTGCAGCTGCAATGCCTCCGGTCTCTCCTGGCCCCATGGGCCTGAAGTCATCGTAACCCACCCATACCCCTGCAGCAAGGTCAGGCACAAAACCCACAAACCAGGCATCCCTCAGATCATTACTGGTGCCTGTTTTGCCTGCTGCTGGCCTTCCCAATGCCTTTACCTTCCAGCCAGTACCTTCAGTTATAACTGCCTTCATCATATCCACCATCACATAGGCCGTATCGGGTGACAGTACTTCTTTAGGATTGGGAACATTTTGCTCCATTATATCCCCTTCATTGTCAAGCACAGCCTTTATGTAGATAGGTTCCACCTTTTTTCCCAGATTTGCAAGGGTGCAAAAGGCAGTTACCATTTCATACACATGTACCCCAGAGGCACCCAGGGCCAAAGCAAGGTTTGCTTCTAAGGGAGAGTGGATCCCCATGTTCTTTGCATATTCCACTGCCTTCTTTACCCCTATACTCTTTAAGACCCTTACAGTGACCACATTTAAAGACTTTGCCAAGGCATTCCTAAGTGTAGTAGGCCCAATATAGGTATCCCTGTAGTTCTTTGGTGCCCAGATCTGGCCTCCAGCGGAAAGAACAATGGGTGCATCCAAAACCACCGTTGAAGGGGTCATACCAGAGTCTATGGCAGCTGTGTATACAATAGGTTTGAAGGAAGAACCTGGTTGTCTCTTTGCCTGGGTGGCTCTGTTGAACTGACTTTGTTTGAAATCATAGCCTCCCACCATTGCCCTCACATAACCCGTCTTTGGTTCCATGCAGAACAATGCACCTTGTACCAATGGTGTCTGCTCAATGGCAACTTGCCAAGGGCTACCTGGCAGGCCAGGAGAAAGGATCTTCACCTCCACCACATCTCCGATGCCAATTACAGGAGCACCGGGCTTCCTTTTCCTTTCACCTGTTTCAGGGTGTACGTAGGTCTTGCGGATCCATTCCTCACCTTTTAGGCTTAATACCCCCTCCTTTTCACCGATCCTTACCCACACCTGATCCCTTTCAATCTTAGTAACCAGGGCTTGGACAATATCTCCTACGGCAGGAGGATTTTCCCTAAAGGTCTCCATAGACCTGGCTATAAACTCTGGCCACTTTTCCTTTGGAATATTTTCAATCGGACCCCTATAGCCTTCCCGCCTATCCACTTCCTTTAAACCCCTTTGAATGGCTGCCTCTGCCGCACTCTGCATCTTAGGATCAAGTGTGGTGTAAACCTTTAGGCCACCTCTGTAAACCACCTCTTCTCCATATTTGTTGAGCAGTAACTTTCTCACATGCTCCAAAAAATATGGACCCACTTGTGGAGGCTGGTAGATCTTCCTCACATGAATTGGTTCTTTTAAGGCATTTTCATATTCAGTTTCTCCGATCATACCCTCTTCCAACATCCTTTTAAGCACGTAGGCCTGCCTTGCCTTGGCCAGATCCAAATTTCGCTTAGGAGAGTATCTGGAAGGGGCCTTAGGCAAACCTGCCAATATGGCTGCCTCTGCCAATGTAAGTTCCTTGGTGGATTTTCCAAAATAGGTCCTGGCAGCCATTTCTATTCCATAAGCCCCTTCTCCAAAAAAGATCTGATTGAGGTAAAAATAGAGGATCTCGTTTTTTGAAAATCTCTTTTCCAACTGTAAGCTCAAAAGCGCCTCTCTCACCTTTCTCCTAAATGTCCTTTCTTGCTCCTTAAGGAGAAGTGATTTGGTAACCTGTTGGGTTATGGTGCTTCCGCCCTGCTCTATCTTTCCTGCCATGAGATTTTTGAGCATTGCCCTCACAATCCCCTTCCAGTCCAGTCCAGGGTGCTTAAAAAAATTAGCATCCTCTGCTGCCAAAAATGCCTGTATCACATGGGCAGGTATCTCTGAAAATGGAATAACCTTCCTTCTCTCCTTATAAAATTCTCCCACCAGTGTACCGTCATCTCCATATACTTCTGTTACCTGAGGAGGCTGGTAGTAGGCCAAGGAACCTATGAAAGGAAGGTTGCTGGACCAAAAATAGGCTAAAAAACCGCCTACAGACACCAAAATTAAGGCCCCGAGAAGTGTAAAAACCAACAAAATCTTAATAATTATTTTCAATGAATAAAACCTCTATCCAATGATCTATACTGAATTGCCTCAAGGAGATGAACCTCTTTAATATCTTGAGAAAATTCGAGGTCTGCTATAGTCCTTGCAATTTTCAATATCCTTGAATATGCCCTTGCACTTAAGCCAAACTTTTCAATGGCACTTTTTAGAATATCCTTACATCTATCGTTTAGTGCGCAGAATTTTCTTAATTCCCTCGTCCTCATTCTTGCATTGGTATAAATATTGGTTCCCTTGAACCTATCATATTGTATTTTTCTTGCTATCATAACCCTTTCAAGAATATCTCTTGAATTACTACCAGGCTTTTCATTTGACAGTTCGTTATATTCTAATCTTGGTACTTCAACGTGTATATCTATTCTATCGAGTATTGGTCCTGATATTTTAGATCTGTATCTTGATATGTTGATGTAAGAACAGGTGCATTGATGCTTTTTGTCACCTAAATAACCGCAAGGACAAGGGTTCATTGCAGCTACAAGTTGAAAAGACGCAGGATAGGTAATTGAATTAACAGCCCGAGATATGGTTACAACACCATCTTCCATCGGCTGTCTTAAAACTTCAAGGACGTTTTTTCTAAACTCCGGCAGTTCATCCAAAAATAACACACCATTATGGGCTAGGCTCACCTCTCCCGGCTTGGGAATTTGTCCTCCACCTATAAGACCGGCATCTGAAATGGTATGGTGGGGGGATCTAAATGGCCTCTTTACTATTAAGCCTTTCCCTTTAGGCATCATTCCCATAACACTATATATCTTGGATGTTTCAAGGGCCTCTTCAAAGCTCAAGGGAGGTAATATTGTGGGTAACCTCCTTGCCAGCATGGTCTTTCCCGAACCAGGAGGCCCGATCATCAGCACATTATGACCACCAGCAGCGGCTATTTCCAAGGCCCTTTTGGCAGATTCCTGGCCTTTAACATCTGAAAAATCCACGTCCCATTCTGTGTCAAGCTCTTCTGCTGTCTCTTTTGGTTCATAAGGTTTTAATTTAGAGCCACCTTTTAGGCTCTCCACCACCTGTGATAAGGAGGCCATGGGATACACCTTCAAGCCTTTTACCACAGCTGCTTCGTCTTTATTTTCAAGGGGTAGCACAATTCCTTTGATGGACTTATCCTTCAAGGCATGCGCAGCTATAGGTAAGGCACCCTTTATAGGTCTCAAAAGCCCATCCAAGGCTAATTCTCCCAAAAACAATAGGCCTTGTACTTGTTCTTCTTCTAAAGTTCCAAGGGCAACCAGTATTCCCAGGGCAATGGCAAGGTCAAAGCCTGAGCCTTCTTTTTTTGTATCTGCAGGAGCTAAATTGACCGTAATCCTATCTGGGGGGAAATAATAGCCCGAATTTTTTATCGCGGCCTTTACCCTTTCTTTACTTTCCTTCACCGCATTGTCAGGAAGTCCTACAAGTGTAAAGGAAGGGAGACCTTGTGCAATGTCCACCTCCACTTCCACAAGATATGCCTCCACACCAAATAGTGCGCTCGTTAATATCCTTGAAAGCATATTACCTCTGACTATTTTATGAAAAAAAGGCCAACATGGGCCTATCCATTACATCGCTATTATTGTAATTTACAAATATCATCCAAGGGTATATAAAGTAAAGTTTATTTTAAAGCATTCTGGAGCAAAGGAGGCCAAAATGGCAAGGATCACTGTGGAAGATTGCCTACAGAAGGTGGATAATAGGTTTCAGCTTATCCATTTAGCTGCAAAAAGGGTTAGGCAGCTTAGGAAAGGTGCCCCTCCCCTTGTGTCAGCAAAGAATAAGGATATAGTTCTTGCCCTTAGAGAGATAGCAGCGGGAAAGGTAAGGCCACTCAAACCAGGGGATCAAAAGAAGGTTCTCCCCCAAGAATCTTATGATGTAATGGAATTAATGGAAAGACATATCCTGTCCAAGGAAGGTAAAACCCAGGAATAAAGGGAGAGTATAGTGGCTGCATCAAAAAGAGACTATTACGATATTTTAGGGGTCCCAAGAAATGCCTCAGAAGAAGAGATAAAAAAGGCCTACAGAAGGCTTGCCCTTAAATATCACCCAGATAGAAACCCTGGAGATAAGGAAGCAGAGGAAAAATTTAAAGAGGCAGCAGAGGCCTACGAGGTCTTGAGGGATAGGGAGAAAAGAGAGCTATACGACCGTTACGGCCACGCAGGATTGGAAGGTTCGGGCTTTAGGGGTTTCAGCGGGTTTGAAGACATCTTTTCCCACTTTGGAGATATCTTTGAAGAATTCTTTGGTTTTAGAACCGGTAGGTCTAGAGGGCCCCAACCCAGGCAAGGGGCCTCCCTTCGTTATGACCTTCATATAACCCTTGAAGAGGCCTATTCAGGGGTGGAAAAAGAACTCAAATTCCAGAAATTGGCTCATTGCAATGAGTGCGACGGTACAGGGCTTGAAAAAGGCCACCGCCCAGAAATGTGCTACACCTGTGGAGGAAGGGGGAATGTGGTAAAGAGTCAAGGGTTCTTTAGGATCAGTACCACCTGCCCCACCTGCAAGGGAGAAGGTTATATAATCACCCACCCATGCCTAAAATGCAGTGGTTACGGCAAAGTGAGGGTAGAGAGAAAATTGAATGTAAAGATACCTCCTGGAGTGGATACAGGGAGTCAACTTAGGATCAGGGGAGAAGGAGAGCCAGGAGAAAACGGTGGCCCACCGGGGGATCTGTTTGTGGTGATTAGCGTTGAGGACCATCCTTTCTTTGAAAGGGAGGGTGCAGACTTAAGCTGTGAAGTTCCCATATCCTTTATAAAGGCCCTGATCGGTGGATCAGTTACCGTGCCGGTTCTTGGCCAAAACCGTACACTCACCGTTGAAGTTCGCCCAGGTACTCAGCCGGGAGAGCTTTTAAAGGTGCCTTTTGAAGGCATGCCAATTCTGGGGAGGCCCACAGAAAAGGGAGACCTTTACATAAAGTTCAAGGTGGAGATCCCCAAAAAGCTCACACAGGAGCAAAAAAGTGCCATTGAAAAATTAGCAGGGCTGTTTGATGAAGAGACGGTGATCGGCAATAAGAAGACAAAAAAGGGATTCTGGAAGAAGATCGTACCTTAAATATAGGGAGATAGGCCATGTTAAGCGAAGAATTTAAGGAACGTATCAAAAAGATGTTAGAAGACTGGCTGGAAGAGCTTGTGAGTGGGGCACAAAAGGCCGTCACAGACATGACAGATGTGGGAGGTAATTTCCCAGATCCCACCGATAGGGCAAGCTTTGAATCCGACATGAGCTACAAATTACGGATCAAAGATAGGGAAAGGAAACTGATCCCTAAGATCAAAGAGGCACTGGAAAGGCTTGAAGACGGTAGCTATGGTATTTGTGAAGAGTGTGGAGAAGAAATATCCGAAGAGCGTCTCCTTGCAAGGCCTGTTACAACATTGTGCATAAAATGCAAAACAAGGCAGGAACATGAAGAGAAAATAAAAGGTCTCTGATCACAAAGGCAATAAACAAGTGTCCAAAATGGTTGAGAGAACAGAGGATATTATTGTAACCCATTCAAATGCAGATTTTGATGCCTTGGGGTCTATGATAGCTGCCAGGTTACTATATCCCAATGCCTCCCTTGTGTTTCCAGGTGGCCAGGGGAAAAATATTAGGGATTTTTTCATAAGCTCTACCAGTTACTTGTTCAATTTCAAGAAACCCAAACAAATAGAGCTTTCAAAGGTAAAAAGGCTCATCATTGTGGATACAAGGCAAAAGAGTAGAATAGGTGTTTTTGCAAATATTGTGGATATACCAGAGGTGGAAATCCACATATATGATCATCACCCTTCTTCAGATGATGATATAAAAGGTCATGTGGTGCATCTAAGTCTTTTGGGTTCTAACACAGCCATGATGTGTAAGATCCTGAGGGAAAAGGGTATTACTCCCTCATCCCTTGAGGCCACCATAATGTGCCTTGGAATACATGAAGATACTGGCTCCTTTACCTTTTCTTCCACCACACCCGACGATTACATAGAAGCAGGTTGGCTTGCAAAACATGGAGTTGATCAAAACCTTATAGCCGAACTCCTCTCCAGAGAACTTAGCGCAGATCAGGTAAGGATCCTAAGTGAACTAATGGCAACTGCCAACAAACTATTAATAAATGGTCAAGAAGTTATAATTACAAAGCTTATACGAGAAGAGTTTGTGCCAGACCTTGCGGTCTTGATACACAAATTAATGGAGATGGAAAATATAAAACTCATATTTGCAATAGCACAGATGGAAGATAAAGTGTACATAATTGCAAGAAATAAGTACAATGATCTCGATGTATCTAAGATCCTATCATTTTTTGGAGGAGGAGGCCACCCTTATGCTGGATCTGCAACGGTAAAAGACAAAACATTGATTCAGATCGAAAAGGAACTTATAGAAATAATTAAATCCGAACTTAAAACTAAAAAAACTGCCAAAGACATGATGAGTTCTCCTGCAATTTCCATATCTCCAGATGAAACACTTCATAATGCATCTCAGTTGTTAAACCGTTACAACATAAATGTTTTATTGGTAATAGATAAAGAGAATCTCAAAGGATATGTCACAAGGCAAGTAATAGAAAAAGCAATTTATTTCGGTTTAGAGAACGCTAAGGTTCAAGATTATATGAATCTTGAATATGTCACTGTCTCACCAGATACGCCACTTACAAACATTCAAGATCTCATTGTAAAGGGTAAACATAGAATCATTCCCGTTGCTGAAAATGACAAGGTGGTTGGAGTGATTACTCGTACAGACCTACTCCAAATTCTCCTGGGAGATGAAATAACTCCCGAACCACTGTATGATACACCTTCTGGGGTTCTTTCAACCAAAAACACAACCCCAATCTTAAAGGAATTTTTCCCAAAAAATGTGTTGGATCGCTTGATTTTCATAGGAAAGTTGGCAGATGAACTGGGATTTAATGCATACCTTGTGGGTGGTGTGGTACGAGACCTTTTATTGAGGCAACAAAATCTGGACCTGGATGTGGTGGTTGAAGGCGATGGGATAGAACTGGCCACTATAGTTGGTAAAAGGCTTGGAGCCAAAGTTAGGCCTCATAAAAAATTCGGCACGGCATTGATAATTTTTGATGATAACATAAGAATAGATGTTGCCACAGCAAGGATAGAATACTATGAAGCTCCTGGTGCTCCACCTATAATTGAAATGTCATGTCTCAAAAGAGACATGTTCAGAAGAGATTTTACAATCAACACAATGGCAATTAAACTAAATGAAAAGCACTTTGGAACTCTTATTGACTATTATGGTGGTCTTAGGGATATAAAGGATAAAATAATCAGAGTGTTACATAATTTAAGCTTCGTTGAAGACCCCACCAGAATGCTAAGGGCCATTAGGTTTGAACAGAGATTTGGCTTTAAAATAGGTAAACTTACACTTTCATTGTTAAAAGCTGCAGTTAAGCAGCATCTCCTATCAGAAGCAAGTGGTCATCGGATATATCATGAACTTGTTTTAATATTAAATGAAGAAAATCCAGCATTGCTGTTGGAAAAATTGGATGAATTAGGGATATTAACTCAGATAGTAGATAATGATATTAAGTTAGATGGTAAAAGCAAAGAGCTTTTTAGAAAAGTTGGAGAGGTTTTAAACTGGTACAAATACTTATATCTTGAGACTCCCTTGGAGTCTTGGAGGGTTTATTTATATGGCCTCATGTCGTTGTTAGATACAAACTCGCTCATCTTATTCACAAAAAGGATGGGGATGACGGACAAAAGATCAAAGGCAATGATATCTAATTCAATGAGCACTTCAAACGTCCTTAAAGAACTGAATTTATTTGAAGGCAGTGATTACTCATTAAGAACTCTGCTGAAAGACTACGATACTGAATTTCTATTGTTCCTTATGGCCAAGACAGGAAGCGATAAGGTGAGAAGGGCCATAAGCAGATTCCTCACAAAAATTAGATTCATCAAACCCCACATTAAAGGAAGGGATCTATTAAAATTGGGAATCGCACCAGGCCCTGTTTATAAACTTATTTTAGATAAGGTCCTGGAGGCCAAAGTAGATGGAAATCTTGTTACTAAGCAAGATGAGATAGAATTTGTAAAAAATTTTTTAAGTGAAATTAACTACGAAAACAAAACTCAGCCGGGAGTTGCATTATGAAAAAGATAATTGTGAGTGGAATGAGACCTACAGGGCAGATGCATGTTGGCCATTTACACGGTGCGCTTTTAAACTGGAAAAGTTTCCAAGATGATTATAGGTGTTTTTATTTTATCGCTGATTGGCATGCACTCACTACTGAATATGAATCTCCATCTATTATAAAAGAGAGCAAAATAGATATGATTACTGATTGGATCTCTGTTGGTCTGGACCCTAACAAATGTGTGTTTTTTGTTCAGTCTGAGATAAAGGAACATGCAGAGTTACATCTTCTTTTTTCTATGATAGTCCCTCTCCCTTGGCTTGAGAGAAACCCCACATACAAAGAACAACTACGTGAGATATCAACCAGGGACCTGTACACCTATGGCTTTTTAGGCTATCCAGTTTTGCAGGCAGCAGACATATTGATTTATAAAGCCAATGGAGTGCCAGTTGGAGAAGACCAAGCTCCCCATGTGGAACTCACAAGGGATATTGCCAGAAGGTTTAATTATCTCTATGGAGAGGTTTTCCCCCTGCCAGAGGTAATGCTTACTAAGACGAGCAAGCTTTTGGGGATTGATAGAAGAAAGATGAGCAAAAGCTATAATAATGCTATTTTTCTAAGAGACGAACCAAAGGTGATTTCGGAAAAAGTTAGCCAGATGATTACAGATCCCCAAAGGGCTAGGAAATCTGATCCAGGAGACCCATCCATATGTAATGTGTACAGCTTCCATGAAATATACACTGATTATCAAAAGGTCTTAGAAATTGGAGAAAGCTGTAGGACTGCAAAGATTGGATGTGTGGAATGCAAAAAGATTATGGCTAAAAACCTTATTGACTCTCTAACTCCCTATAGAGAGAGAATAAATGAACTCTTAGCTTCTAAACATGAAGTTGAAGACATACTTTCTGAAGGCAATAACAAAGCAAGGAGTGTTGCAAGACAAACTATGGAAGAAGTTAGGAGTCGAATTGGTCTGTGAATGAAAGCAAATATGTTGTAAGGCTTGATCAATTTGAAGGTCCTTTGGATTTATTGCTATATTTGATTCATAAAAATGAAGTTGATATTTTTGACATACCAATTTTTAAAATTACTCAACAATTTTTGGAGTATTTAGACGTAAGCCAATCCCAAGGTTTTGAACCAAACCCCGACTTTTTATATATGGCATCGGTGCTCATTCATATAAAATCTAAGATGCTCATACCATCTCCCAAAGAGGCTGAAGAAGAGGATCCCAGAACAGAGATTACAAGACCACTTTTGGACTATTTATACGTTAAAGAACTTTCAAAAACCTTAGACTCTTTAAACATGCTCTACAGAGATACATTTCCGAGACAGCCTGGCAATTTCCTTCAAGAGATTTTACAAAACTCAGAAAGAGAACTGGATGCGGATCTTCCAAGACTTTTGGAGGCCTTTAAGAGGATAATGGGAACTAAAACCCACTCAAAGATACTGGTTAGATCCCCACAATGGACCGTAAAACAAAAATATGAACAGATCTTAAGTTACAGAAACATGAATAGATTGACACTTAGCTATTTATGTTCAATTTCCACATGCCTTGAAGAATTTGTTATTTTTTTTGTGGCCTTACTTGAAGTAATATTTAATGGCCTTGCATCCATATGCGAAATTAATGGAGAGATTGCAATAAAGTTTAATTAAGGGGCTTTATGTATGGATGATAACCTGGAATTAATAATAGAAGCAATAATATTTTCATCAGATCATCCGGTCACCATAAAAGAGCTCCTTGCCATTTTAAATGAATATACATTTAAAGATGTAAAAAATGCTCTTGAAAATTTGGCCTTAAGATACCATAACTTAGGCCGTAGCTTTCAACTGGTTGAGGTTGCAGAAGGATATCAATTTAGAACGAAGAAAGAATTTTCTCCCTATATTCAAAAATTATATCTCTCTTCTCCATACAAGTTATCTAATGCCGCAATGGAGACCTTGGCCATAATAGCCTATAAACAGCCCATTAGTAAATTGGAGATAGAAAATATAAGGGGTGTAGATTCAAGCCATACCATTAAAGTTTTGCTGGAAAAAGGACTCATCAGAGTAGTTGGCAAGAAAGATATAATAGGTAGGCCCCTTTTGTATGGTACCACAAGGCGATTTTTAGAAGTATTTGGTTTAAAGGACTTGAGTTTACTACCTGAAGTACAAGGTATCATAAGCCCTGATACTTCCACTAAATCAAATCTTCAGTCAATAGAGGAAAGAGAACGTGAAGCAATTGATCAGGCTCAATAAATTCTTAAGGGATTCTGGAGTGGCATCTCGCAGAAAAGTTGAAGAGATTATTAAGCGAGGGGAGATAAGGGTAAATGGTTTGGTGGTTAATAACATGGGTTTCAAGGTAGATCCAGAAAAGGATATTGTGGAGCTTAAAGGAATAAGAATAGAGCCCATATCCAATAAGATATATGGAATTTTAAACAAACCCTTTGGGGTTGTCTCCACAATGAAGGACCCCCAAGGAAGGTCATGCGTTGGAGATCTGCTTAACCCATTGGGAACAAAGGTGTTTTTGGTGGGGAGATTGGACTTTGACACCATGGGACTCTTACCCTTTACCAATGATGGCCAGTGGGCACATAGGATGTTGCACCCAAGATATCATATCCCCAGGACCTATAAGGTTACAATAAATGGCATTTTGCCCGAAAGTGCCCTGGAGCAACTAAAAAAAGGCGTTGCCCTTTCAGATGGTCCAACCCAAGGGGCCAAGGCCAAGATACTAAAACGCATGGGAAAGGAAACTATCTTGAGGATTACCGTATTTGAAGGCAGGAACAGATTGGTCAGAAGGATCTTTGAGGCCCTTGGATATGAAGTAATACATTTAATTAGGACTGGCTTTGGTACTCTCACCTTAGGTGATCTCAAGGTGGGAGACTATAGACTACTTGAAAAACCTCCTTTCATGAGATCCTAAACTCGAAAACCATAACATCACATTTACTTAGCTTACATTTTTAAGGTGGTATGCCCCTCGTAGGTGTTGTACTACTATTTTTTGGGGATTTTCACCATGAAATTGTTTTATGCACTTAAATTCAAGACCCGCTATGTTTTGGTACAACTTAGATTTAGGTATCGTAAAAGAGATCTAAGTATCATGCTTCGGGGAGAGGGTCCTTTTTCCTGTAAACCAAAGCCTGACAAGTGGCTATTGGTTTATTGTTTTGATCATGTACTTGGATCTGGTAGGTGGCAGTCCTGTTTGTTTTAAATATCTCTTTTGCCTCCGCCCTTAGTATATCGCCCACTGATGTGGCATTAAAGAAGGTTATGCTCATATTTAATGCAACTGAAATGGTTCCGTGACTGTTGGAGGCAAGCTCAAAGGCCTCATCCACAAGGGAAAACAATGCTCCTCCGTGGGTTATCCCGTGGATGTTTAAAAAACTTTGGCGAACCTGGGCCTCCACCAAGGCATAGCCGGGCCCAATATCCAATACTTTGATACCCATCAGGTCTTTAAAAGGCTCTTTTTTGTAAAGTTTTTTTAACCTTTTAATTGGATCTTCATTGGGCTCCATGAAACCTTCCTTAAAACTCATAAGCCCCTGGCCAAGCCCAGGGGCTTCTATACAATTAGTAAGGATGAAACTCCCTTATCCTATACGGATCCTTTTCAGGTCCCACAAACTGCTTGTGGTATTCTGTGACCTTGAATTTTCCCATAAACTGGTTACAGAGCTCCCAACCTTTGCCCATCCATCCCACAACACCACCCTTAACCACATACACATTCTTGTAACCGTACTTGTAAAGGAACCCTGCCACATAAGGAGATCTGTGAGTAGTCCTACAGATTATGTAGATTTCAGCATTAGGATCTGGGATATGCCTGGGAAAAGTATACATGTGACCTGCATGAATATGATCAGTGCCAGGAATGTGCCCTGCATAAAACTCGGGATGGCTCCTTATGTCTACCAAATAAGCATTTCGCTTCTTTGCCATTACCTCTTCCCAAACCACCTTAAACTGATCCAAGTCAATGTATTTGTCAGCGGGGACTAATTTCTTAAACTCTTCGTGAACTGCCTTTTCCCCCGCTAAAAGAGGATTCTCCTCTTTTTTTTCTTCAGCAGCCATAACAAGCCCTTGTACGAAAAACACCATAACCACGGCTATTGCCAACCACCAAATCCTTTTCATGTTAACCTCCTTAAAGATATTAATATACATTACACCAAATCTCTATACACCTCATTGCCTTCATATCAAAGTGACCACCTCCTTTTTTGGAATATCTCTATCAATACTTAACTACAAACCTGGTCATTTGTCAAGTGGGCAGGATTTCTTTTTATCTGGTATTTTCAATCAACCTAAGTGAATGTTTTTAAAAACCTTGTTTTAAACTAAAATAAAGATCTTATGCAATTTAGTAACAATACAAATTAGCCTTTGCAAACTAATTTACTGAAGATTTTCTAATGATTCGTATAAAACAACCTAAAAGGACCTTTATATCATTCAACATGCATCTCCCACCTCAATGTGCCCGGTCCATGGATCCACCTTATTCACCTTTAATAACAACTCATCCCCAGGCTGGATGTCTCCTTTAAAGGCATCCTTCCTTGCCTCCACAATTAGCAACACTTCTTTTATCACAATCCTAAACCTGGATCTCATGTCGTCCAGCACAAGGCCATGATAAATCCTCTGCCGATTCTGCTCCAAGTATCTTAAGATCCAATGGGTATGGCTTGCTTTTCTTACCTTTTCCTGTTCCTTTAAAACAGATTCAGTGGATGCCTTGATGTTTAAAAGCTCATCCTCTCCGTAGGGCAAGGGCTGGCCAGTTATTATTGCCTTTAGTTGTCTTTGCAATACCAGATCTAAGTATCTCCTAATGGGAGAGGTGGCCTGCACATAACAGTCAACTCCCAGCGGAACATGAGGGCCAGGTGTTGTTGAAATAGAAAGAGGCATAAGTTTTCTCCTTTGTTGGAACACATAGAAGACCCTGTCAAACTCATTCTCTTTAAGCCTCTCTGTGGGGCCTTCTTGGACCCTAAAAAGTCCAGGTGCTGCCATCTTTAGAAGGAATTGGGCAGCAAGGTGATTATAAAGTATCATCATCTCTTGCACTATTCTTCTAGAAGGAGATGACATATCTACCTGAAATAGATCAATCCTCCCCTCTGGCCTGTAGGTAATCACAACATCCGGCAAGGTTAGATCAAGTGCTCCTCTCTCCATCCTCTCGCTTTTAAATCGTAAAGAAAGGAGGTTTAAAATATCAAACATCTCTTCATATTCCATTGCCTGGTCCACTTGGTCATAGGTCAGTTGTTTGGTCACCCTTATGACCGATGGGACAAAATCCCAACTCTGAATCTGAAAGTCCTTGTCCAACTCCACCAGCAGGCTTATGGCATACCTATCAATACCCTCAAGCAGGCTCAACCCATCCTCTGAAAGCTCCTGGGGCATCATGGGTAGGTATCTGGTGGGTAAATAAAGTGAAGAAACCCTTTCCATCAAAATCTTTTCCAAGTTTGAATTGGGTTGGAAGATATGGGTGGTATCCGTAATATGTATTCCAAGGCTATAACCCTTAGCCTTTATCTCCAAGCTTATGGCATCATCAAAGTCCCTTGTCTTGGGTCCGTCTATTGTAAAGACCTGAAGATCCCTTAAATCCTTCCTTCCATTTAGCGTTATCCTCCTCCTCTTGAACTTAAAGACTTCTTCTTGGATGTTTTCAGGGAATTGAATAGGAATAGATGACCTCAAGAGGTCCAAATCTTCATCCTCTGTCCATACACCGATCTTAAGCAATATCTCTCTGGCCTTTTTGGGATCTGGTCCTCCTAATCCCTGAAAGATTTCTTTTATCAAATCATATTCCTTGGCCTCATTTCCAAACAATGCCAGTTCTTTCAAGAGCATAATTGCATCTTCATTGGGTTCCAAAGGCACCTTATCTCCGGAAATAATATTTTTTAGCCACTCATTTACCTTCTTTATCCTTTCCTTCCTCCTCTTTTCCTCTTCTAACCTCTGAAAGTGTTCTTCCACTTTCTCCGGTGGGACGGGAGAAAACAAGTTGTCCTTTAATTTAAAATAGACCCTATCCTCAAAGAGTGCTCTGAGCACAGCAGAGAGATGTTCGTCCCCTATGTTCAGGCCAAAGACCAGCTCAGCCAAATCCCTTAATTCCAAAGACTCCTCTTCCTTTAGAATCTCCCAAAGCTCCTTCACATCCACTTGGATCTTTAGTTTTTCACGCTTGACCTCCTCATCCCTCAATAATTGCAAGAGGGCCTCCCTTGCCACATCCACAGGATGTTTTCTTTGGGTAGCAACCAATACCCTCCTGCCTGGAAGATTTATCTCCCTATTTCTAATGGTCAAAAGACGCAGCCTTCCCTCTTGCTCCTTAAGGCAAATGCCTAAACATGGCTTACTTTCTTCCAAGAATTCCACTATCTTGCCTTCCATCAAGCTCCTTTCTCTTACAGATATGATTTAAGGCCTTGCAAACTTCGGCAAATTTAATGATTATTGAATCTCTAAAGCATCACAATAAGACCTTTGAAGGTCAAAATCGAGACCTTTCATAAGGTCACCAGTTAACATTTAATGGAGCTATTATGCAAGAGCAGATAATCAAAAATAGGCAAAAGAACTTGATGAGCAGGGCACTAAAACAGGGTATAACCACTGTGTGGGTGACTAGCCCCCCTAACCGTTTCTATCTCTCAGGTTTTACTGCCCGAGATGGAGCCTATGGGGAATCAAGCGGTTGGTTGTTTTTGACCAAAGAGGCCTCAGTTTTAATAACAGACCACAGATATACCCTCCAGGCAAAGATGGAAGTGAAAGGTATGGATGTATTGGGTGAAGTAAACCTCAATGAAGCATTAAAAAAAGTGATAAGCTCACTGGATCTCACGAAGGTTGGTTATGAAGAGGAATATATCACAGTAGGTCATATGAAAAGGTTTCTGGAAACGGCAAAGACCATTGGAGGAGTTGGTGCAAAAGAACCTGATTTGGCACCCATTGATCCCATCTTAAATTCCCTTAGGGAGATAAAAGGAGAAGAGGAGCTTAAAATCTTAAAAGATGGTGCCAAATTACTCTCCCAGCTTATGGGAGAAATTCAAAATATAATCGTGGAAGGCATGAGTGAGAAAGAACTTTCAAATAAAATCACCATGCTTGCCCTGGAGATGGGTGCTGAAGACCTTGCCTTCCCCTCCATTGTTGCCTCAGGAGCAAATTCTGCCCTTCCCCATGCAGTCCCCACCTCAAAGAGACTGAGAAAAGGCGAGCCCATTATAGTGGACGTAGGGATCATATATAAGGGTTACATGACAGACATGACCAGGACCTTTTTTATTGGGCAGCCAACAGAAGAGTTTGCTAATATTTATAAATGGATCCTTGAAGCACAGAGCAAGGTCTTATCTGAAATCAGGGCAGGATTACAGGCAAAAGAGGTAGATGAAATAGCAAGGAGCTTCTTTCAAGAAAAAGGCCTTGCCCAATATTTTTCACACGGTTTAGGGCACGGTGTTGGTCTTGCAGTGCATGAAACTCCAAGGATTGGACCTCTTTCAAAGGATGTGTTAAAATCATACCATGTAATTACAGTGGAACCTGGACTTTACCTTCCTGAAAAAGGCGGGATCAGGATTGAAGATATGGTCTTATTGGAAGAAAATGGAATCACAAGGCTTACAACAGGAGCGGGCATATATGAGTTTTAATGGTGACCTTTTGATAGACAATTTCCTTTCCTATGCAAGGCTTGAAAGAGGCCTATCAGAAAACACCATATCTGCCTATGCAAATGATCTAAAAAGGTTTTTGGAATATTTGGATAAAAAAGGCCTTGATCCTCATACAATAGGCCATCAAGACATTTCCCACTATGTGGCCTACCTTGGCAAAGGGTTATCAAAAAGGAGTATTGCCAGAAATATATCTGCCATAAAATCCTTTTTTAAATTCTTGAAATCAACCGGAGAGATACTCCAAAATCCAACAAAGAACATAAACAGCCCGAAGGTCATGAGGAAGATCCCTGATACTCTTTCTGTAGAGGAAGTGAATGCATTCCTTAATGCCCCTGACATAAACAATCCCCAAGGGCTTAGAGACAAGGCAATACTCGAACTTTTGTATGCCACAGGGCTAAGGGTTTCTGAGCTACAAAACCTAAGGCTCTTAAATGTCAACTTAGATGCAGGTTTTATAAGGACAATGGGAAAGGGTTCTAAAGAACGCATAGTTCCCATTGGTGAAGTGGCAATACATTATTTGAAGGAATACCTAAACATATCAAGGCCAAAGCTTTTGAAGGGAAAAGAGTCTCCATATCTATTTGTGAGCCAGTTGGGTAAAGCTTTTACAAGGCAGGGCCTCTGGAAACTAATTAAGTTTTATGCAAAAAAAGCGGGAATAAAGAGTAAATTAAGTCCCCATACCTTAAGGCACTCCTTTGCCTCACACCTTTTAATGGGTGGTGCAGACCTAAGGGCAGTTCAACTCATGTTGGGACATTCAAACATAGGAACCACCCAAATCTACACACATGTGACCATGAAACACCTCATAGACACCCATAAAAAATTTCATCCGAGGTCCTGATGGGGAAGTTACTGCAGTTTAAAAAAGGAGATGGGCCCCAAAACAATTTAATAACTGCCCACCCAATGGAATTTAGAAGGGCCAGGTGGTCCTCCACAAATTTTATACAGATGAGAAGGGCCCTTAGCGAAAGATATGAAAAAGAGTTTGAGTCCAAACTTCACAATGCCACAATTCCACCCCATTTTGTATTGAACATGGGATTAGAATATACAATATCAGCACTTTTTTATTACAGGAATTCACCTGAAACAATGAAGGAGGTTTACTTCCTTGCTGGTATGGTTGATCTTCTCATAAATAAAGTCTGCCCCATACTTAGAACTGATTTGATAAGAAGGCTCTATAATAAAGTTTTTGAACTAAAAAACAGGCTTAACATATTTTGGGCAGGGCCGATAAATCAAGTGCTTTTGCCTATAGAACCTCACCTGTACGATGAATCAAGATATAGGGCCTCTTTGCACGAGCTAAAAAACTTAAAAGACTTATACTCCTTTTTGATGGAAGAGAGTCAAGAAATGTTTATTATACTTTGCAAAGAATATGTCTTCTATTGCCCAAATCCAAAGGGAAATTAGATGGAACAATCAGAAAATATTTCCATTTTAAAGAGCAAGATCCAAGAACTTGAAGCAGAGATCAAAAGGGCCAAAAATAAAGAAGAATTGTTCTTGTCCATATTAAACAGCATTTCAGAAGAAATAGTCTTTATTGATGCCGAATATAATATATTAGATGCCAATAAAGCCTTTTTAGATTCCTTGGCCCTTGCTAAAAATGAAGTGATAGGAAACAAATGTTACGAACTCCTTTCAAAAATAGGCAGGCCATGCGATAAAGATTCTGAGCTGTGTCCACTAAAGTTGGCCCTAAGTTCCAACAAAAAAGTTGAAGTTTCTCTGCCTCAAAGGGGCCAAGGCTTAAGAGAGCAATATGTAAGGATAGCTTATCCCATAAATTTGGGTCCATCAATAAATTCATTTATTGTGGAAATCCATAGAAACTACGGGGATATGTCTACGCTTATTAAAGCCTTACAACAAACCGAACAAAAGTTTTTTTCAATCCTAAACTCCGTTTCAGAGGCAATAATAAGCATCAATCAAGATCATGAAATAATTTTGTTTAACCGTGCAGCTGAAAAAATCTTTGGTTATAAAAGTCATGAAGTACTGGGTCAAAATCTATCTATAATTATACCACCTCAATATGGTGACCATTATCGTTTTATTAGAAAATTTTTTGAGAAGCCCGAACAAAAATCAATGTTTAAAAATATAACAGTTACTGCTCTCAAGAAAGGCGGGCAGGAATTTCCGGTGGAAATCGGCATTTCATATCTACAGACCGAAGATGAACATATTTTTACTGCTATAATAAGAGATATCTCTGAGAAATTGGACACAGAAAAGAGACTTTTACAAAATGAAAGATTTGCTGCAATAGGAAAAACAGTGGCCCATGTGGTACATGAACTAAAAACTCCTTTGATGATAATAGGAGGGCTCTCCCAACAGTTGCTTAGGAGTGCTCCTGATTCCACAACACAAAAGAAATTAGACATTATATGCGAGGAGGTTGCAAGGTTAGAAAGACTCTTGATAGATCTGGGCGATTTTACCAAAGAACAAACTTTAGTTTTGAGAAGGGCTGACATAAACGACATAATTCAAGACGTAATAGGTATGATGATTGCCCTTCCATCTTCCCAGAGATATCACTTTGTTACTAAACTTTGCAAATCAGATGTGGTAATCCAATGTGATCCAGACAAGTTAAAACAAGTCCTTATCAACATAGTGGTAAACGCAATGGAAGCAATGCAAGAAGGAGGAGAGATAGAAATTATTTCAAAAAGATTTTCCGATCATGTGGAGATTGCCATTAGGGATTATGGAATTGGAATCAAAGAAGAAGACTTGGCCAACATATTTGAACCGTTTTATACTACAAGAGAAAGAGGCACAGGGCTTGGGTTAAGTATTTCTTACAAGATAGTACAAGCACATTGTGGTGAATTAAAAGCACAAAGCAAACTTGGTGAAGGAACTATTTTCACCATATCATTGCCAATAAGATAAAAAAGGAGATGAGTTGGAAATCATAATAATAGCATGCAAAGAATGCTTAACACTATGGGATCATTATCAAATGTATCCAAATATAAAACGACATTCAATTGCTGTTACAAAAGTAGCATTTTTCTTGGCAAATAGACTTAATTTTCCCAATCAGCTTATTTCCTTAGAAAAAGTCGTTAAAGGCGCACTTTTACATGATATTGCAAAATCAAGATGTATTACGACAGGAGAGGATCATTGTAAACTTGGCAGAGAAATATGTGAAAAGCATGGCCTTTACGAAATAGCAGATATTGTGGAAGAACATGTGAGATTAAAAGAAGCCCCCAAAAACGGACTAATAAACGAAAAACATATTGTATGTTATGCTGATAAGCGTGTAATGCATAGCAAGATTGTAACTTTAGAAGAAAGATTAGAAGATATCATTAGACGCTACGCACAAGGTAGGCCTGATGCACAAGAAAGGATCTTAAAGAATTTTGAAATGGCCAAGGATTTGGAAAGGTTAATTTTTGAAAAAATTGGAATTGAACCTGACTTGCTTTCGGCCAAAATGTCTGAGGCTAAAGAATTGAGTATTTTTGATTCCCTGGGAGCAAATGGATGAGCATTAGGCTAATAGCAAAAGATCTTTATAGGATCACCAAAGAAATCGAAGGCTTGGAAGAAAGACTTAAAAATACAAATCCCCTTGAGGCAGAGGATTTAAAGCTGGAACTTCAAAGGCTTAAGGCAGAGAGGGAAAGACTGAAGAAGATTTTGGAGGGGCACAAATCTCCCCCTCAGTATAGGTTGCCCAGGTGATAAAAAAATTTTGTGTACTTCTGCTTTGGATGAATATAATTCCATTTTAATAAATAAATTTTAGACCTAAACAGGTTCGATAAATCTTTCTCGAAAGAGGCACTAAAGGATTCACAGGCAGAATTTTCGGTGTCCAAGATCTACGCTAGAATAGGGCCAATTAGGAGTATGCCTTATTGCACCATAAGGTTAGGGGCAACATAAGTATGGGTTTCAAGAATAAGGGCAATTTTGGTATAGAAAAGGAGAATCCATAGAGAACTATCATGGGATGTTAAAAAAAATTTGAAAATATATTGGCCTCAAAAACTTTACTTACGGAAGTAGCTATAAATAGTCCCACAAATGGGGATGCAATTGAAATCAGGATTACAGCAACAAACAAAATTGATAAATGCCCTCAAGATTGAAAAAACCCTGCTCCAATAAAAGGCAAAGGCATTTACAATGGCAAATTGCCTTGGCTCTGGATATTCTCTTCTTTAAAATTTTTGCCATAACACTGTGCACGGAATAAGGTAGCCAGCTCTTGTATATTTCCCCTTGACAAAAGGAATACTTATGGCAAATTTCACCTTGTGCTGGGGGATCGTTCAGCGGCAGGACGACGGGTTCTGGCCCCGTTAACCGAGGTTCGAATCCTCGTCCCCCAGCCAAATCCCATCCAGGTACTCAAGATTGCCCGAATATCCTTTAAACATTAAGATACTGGATGAATCCCTTCCCTCTTCCCCTGGGGTATATCTATTTAAGGACAAAAGCGATCAAGTCTTGTATGTGGGTAAGGCCAAGGATATCAGAAAAAGGGTTTTATCTTATCTTATGAGGACCCAAGAACTTTCAGATAGGATTAAGCTACTTCTTAGATCTGCCCATGGCTTGGATGTATTTGTCACCAACAATGAAAACGAAGCCTTCATACTTGAGCGGAATCTCATCAAAAAATGGATGCCCAAGTTTAACATTGTGTTAAGGGATGACAAGCAATACCCACTTTTAAGAATAGACCCCAAAGAACCTTACCCTACTATAGCTGTGGTTAGAAGGATTAAGAACGATCAAGCCTTGTATTTTGGGCCCTATTCCTCTGCCAACTCTATGAGAGAGGCCTTGAGGGTTATCCACAAGGTTTTTCCCATCAGAAAGTGCAAGGGGCCTATAAAGCCAAGGTCAAGGCCATGTGTAAACTTTCAGATGAAGAGATGCTTAGGACCTTGCCAAAGTGGCTTGGTGGATGTTCAAACCTATAACACATTGGTGAGGCATGTGGTCGCATTTTTACAAGGAAAGGTAAAAGGGCTTGTGGAGGAGTTAAAACAGGAGATGCATAAGGCATCAGAGACATTGGAATTTGAAAAGGCTGCAATCTTACGTGACCGTATCAAGGCCATACAAAGGGTAGTTGAGCCCCAGTCCGTTACCAGTTCGGGTTTGGAGGACAAAGATGTAATAGGTATCTCTTTAGGTGAAGGCCATACCCATGTGGTAGTTATGGCCATAAGGGGAGGAATCCTTCAAAACCTAACCTCCCACAGGCTTACTGGTAGTTCCACATTGGAAGAAGGCTTAGAGGCCTTTGTGAAACAGTACTATCCGAGCTTAGGTCCAATAGCTCCGGGCAAAATAGTATTGCCGGCCAAAATCTCTGAGATTGGCGAGATAGAAGACTGGCTTAGTGAATTCTGCCAAAAACACATCTCAATTAAAGAGGCAAAGGATAGTGCTGAGAAAAGATTAATTAGGATGGCCATGAACAATGCCAAAAGATTAATGGAAGAATGGGAAAACAAAAAAGAACAGGTGTTGTTGGAACTACAAAGGTATTTACACCTAAGACGATACCCAAAAAAGATCGAATGTGTGGACATTTCAAACTTGTTTGGAAGCCAAGCAGTGGGTTCTATAGTATGTTTTGTGGATGGAAGACCAAACAAAAGCCAGTACAAGTCCTTTATTATAAAGGGAGTCCAAGGCATTGATGACTATTCCATGATGAGAGAAGTGGTGTTGAGGCGCATAAAACACGGAGAGCTTCCAGACCTCCTGTTATTGGATGGAGGGAAAGGACATCTAAATGCCGTTTATAGCCTCTTAAGGGATTTAAACCTTCCAGATCCTCCTGAGCTTGCCTCAATAGCAAAGGGATCACAAGATTCAAGTTCAGAGGAAAAAGAAGACAAAATTTATGTATTGGGTAGAAAAGATCCGATAAAACTTTCCAAATCACATCCAGTTCTTCACTTTCTCATGTCCATTAGGGATGAGGCACATAGAAGGGCAATCCAACTTCACAGAAAAAGGTCTTTGAAGGAGATAAAAGATTCCTCCCTTAAAAAGATCCCTCACCTTGGTCCCAAGAGAATAAAATTGCTTTTAAGCCACTTTGGCTCTGTTGAGGCCATAAAGGATTCCCCACCAGAGGAGTTGGCAAAACTACCTGGTATCTCTCTAAGGCTTGCCCAAAGTATAATCCACTTTTTAACACAAGAAAAAACATAGGGCTTTGGACACTTATGGTATCCAAAGCCCATCTATTTACTTCAGTACTGCTGTGGTAAAGGGCATCAAGGCCATGATCCTTGCTATCTTTACTTGACGGGCAAGCTGCCTTTGGTGTTTTGCACAGGTCCCTGTGATCCTCCTGGGCATGATCTTTCCCCTCTCCGTTGTAAACTGCCTTAGGATCTCAGGCCTTTTATAGTCTATTACAAGGGATTTATCTGCACAAAACCTACAAAACTTCCTCCTTGCATAAGGCCTCTTTATTTTTAGATCTTCCATTTATTCCTCCTCACTGGGGGTTGTTAGGGATTCTTCCCTCTGCTCTTTCTCCTGTACTTCTTCGGCATAATCCCCTGGGATGTATTTATCTTTAAGTTTTATGGTGTGGTACTTCATGACCCTCTCATCCAACCTCATTTCCCTTTCTAACTCAAAGCTTATCCCAGGTTCTCCCGCATAGTGTAACAGAACATAATAGCCTTGCAGAAACTTCTCCACATAATAGGCAAGATCCCTTTTCCCCCAAATATCTTCTTTGATCAGGATCCCATTTTGCCTTTTAATTAGGTTTTTAAATTTTTCCAGGACCTTTGCGTATTCTTCTTCGGAAAGATCCGGCCTTAAGAGATAAAGTGTTTCATAAACCCTCATTACTTTCTCCTTTCGGACTAACATGGCCCCTTATTTGGAGCAAGGATTTTTTATAATGCCCACTTGCAAATTCCTTGTCAAGGACCATTAAAATGGGGCCCATTGATATGGCGAAGTCAAAATTTTTTGGTAGTGAGGGGGGTTGGGAAGGTTAGATGATTCGAAGAAGGAAAATAAGATTTACTTTTTGAAGGAAGGAGATTGTGTGAGCGATTAGCTAACTACTTAGAAGCTCTTTTTGTGCGAATATGGGCAATCCACTCCTTCGTTTGGTAAGGGTAGGGATGGGTGAAGTTGGATAACTCCCCTAAACCCTCTTCACAGAATAGGGGAACTTAGCGCCTATTCTGCCAATAGTAGGGATGATGGGCGATGCCCGGTGGATCTAATGATATCTACTTTACACTGTGAATGAACCAGCTCCTCCCTTTGATAAAGGGGAGGATGGGTGGGGTTCAGTTTAAAGGAGCCTTGAGCAACCTAAGGATATTGCCCAGGCCTCATTAGGCCTGTGGTTTCGGCAAGGCCAAACATTACATTCATGTTTTGAACTGCATTTCCTGCCTGGCCTTTCATTAGGTTGTCTATGTGGCTTACAACTATAAGGGTGTTGGTCCTTTGATCCACATTTATCCAAAGGTTACAAAAATTAGTACCCCTCACATAAAAACTCTGCTGAGGCTCTTCAGGTCCTGCAATCCTAATAAATGGAGACTTTTTATAAAATTCTTTATAAACTTGCACTACTTCCTTTACGTCACATCTCTCTTTTAGCCTTCCGTAAATGGTACTTAATATACCTCTTGTAAGGGGAATCACATGGGGAGTAAAGGTCACTTTTATCTCTTGCTTTGTTAAAAGTGAAAACTCCCTTTCTATCTCCAGCACATGTTGGTGCATTCCTATCCTGTAAGCATTCATATTGTCGTACCTATGGGGATAATGAAATGTGGGGTTAGGTCTCTTGCCAGCGCCAGAAACACCTGTCTTTGCATCCAATATTATACCATCAAGATAGACAAGGTTTGAGCTTAGTGCCGGTGCTAAGCCCAATATACAGCTTACTGCAAAACAACCTGGGTTACCCACCACCTTTGCATTCCTTATTTCTTCTCTGTGTAGTTCAGGAAGGCCATATACAGCATCCTTTAAGAGTTCTGGAGAGCTATGGTCCTCTGGTTTCCCTATCCTCTTGGCATACTCTTTATATCGATCCAAATCTTGAAACCTAAAATCTCCGCTAAAGTCAATGATCCTGGCACCTCTCTTTATCCAGTAAGGGGCATAGGATTGTCCCACTCCATCTGGGGTGGCAAAAAATACCACATCCACCTTTTCCTTTATCGAATCAAACTCTGGAGACAAGATCACCATATCACAAAAGCCTTTGAGGTGAGGGTATATAGAGCTATAAGGCTTACCCACACCCTCTTGATCCACCAAGGCCACTATCTTTGCGTAGGGGTGAAAAGCAAGTATCTCTACAGAGCCACAACCTCCATAACCACAAGCTCCAACTATGGCCACATTTATTTCAGGCATATTTATACCTCACACATTGAATCTAAAGGTTATCACATCTCCGTCTTTTACCGCATAATCCTTTCCTTCCAATCTCATAACACCTGCCTTTTTGCAAGCTTGAATATCCCCAAATCTAATAAGATCTTCATAGGAGACCACTTCTGCCCTAATAAAACCCTTTTTTATATCAGAATGGATTACTCCTGCACAATCAACACACGTAAAGGATTTAGGCACACCCCATGCCCTTGTCTCATTGGAAAGGTATGTGAAAAATGTTTTGAGGTTTAATAGCTCAAAACTCTTTTTTAAAATCCTTTCCTTTGAAGAGCCTTCTATGCCGTA
>Ga0197142_1000654_pt1 | contig 31957 bp, 30 predicted proteins | sample GBS60_MetaG_FD_148614 | JGI IMG/M metagenome (GOLD analysis project Ga0197142, IMG submission 148614) | Sediment microbial communities from Great Boiling Springs, Gerlach, Nevada, United States - GBS 60_MetaG | ecosystem: Environmental > Aquatic > Thermal springs > Hot (42-90C) > Sediment...
AAATCCCGTACCGCCTCTTTGGCGGCCATCAACCGCTCCTTGTCCCCCGCAATCGCACACAACTGGCTGTGGACTTCCGGCACCGCCAATTCTCCCCCGCGAAACCGACAGGTACGCCAAATAATCCCAGAAACCCCCTGGGTACGCTGGTATTCATGCACCTGCGCCCGGAAATCCTCAAACGCAAACACCATGCTCAACCGTTCCGGGGGAATCGCCAAGGCAATCACCGCGTGCCCCACCCGCTCCCGCACTGAAGGCAGCCAACGCTGCCCCCGCCAATTGGCCTGCAACTCCTGCTCCAGAATCTGGATCAACTCGCAGGTGGTGTACGGCATGGACCGCCTAGTCTAAATAACCCATTAAATCGGCCACCGGAGGATCAATCTGATTGGAGGCTACCGGTCGCCCCATCACCAACTTTGTGGGTTTGACTAAGGCCCCTGCCGGTTCCGGCGCAGGCGATAACGTGCCCACCGGCTGCGGACTGGGACTGATCGGTTTCGGTTCGGTCATCGTCTTTTCTCCCCCATGTCTTCATCATGACCACTTTATCTATCTTAAATCTATCTTAAGCCGCCAGCGGGTGAACCTGGTCGGTGCGGGACGCCCACCGCTCAAATAAAGTTGAAGAAAGTATTAAAAATTCAAAACACTGTGAACAAGGGGTAATTTTAACGACGGGGGCTTTACAAAATCTAGGCAAACCCGGATGGACGCCTGAGAATAAAAGTGATCTCTAGCTGGGATGGTCCTGATTTTCCATGACTCCACGTCTGTTTACCTCCCCGAACTACTGGCCGCTGGTGGTGAGTTTGACCTTGATGTTTTGGCTGGGCGCGACGTTGGTGCTGGATGTACTGGTCATGCCTGGGCTGTACTGGGGTGGCCTAATGCACCAGCCGGGTTTTGCCAGCGTTGGTTATCTCCTGTTTAGTTGGTTCAACCATGCGGAGTTGCTCTGTGCGGCCTTGGTCATGACCAGTGTCCTGGCGCAAACCCTGGCGCAACCCCAGCGGTACTGGCCGGGGCTACTGTTGGCCGGTGTGTTGGTGGGGATTGTCCTGATTTATACCTATGTCCTGACCCCTTGGATGGGCGCGACCAGCCTCCCCCTCGATTGGTTGGAGCAAGAAATGCAGACCCCCACGGTTCCGGCCACGATGAACCTTTTGCATGGCGGTTACTTTGGCCTGGAACTGCTCAAAGTGGCCGTTGCAGGGGGATTGCTCTGGTGGCAATGGCGCTTGATGCCTGCCGATTAGCCCTGCCCCCAACAGACCAGCGACGCCGGGACGAGCAATAACCCGGCTACCCCCACCGCCGCCAAGGCAGTCACCAGCACGGCAGCGGCGGCGCAGTCCTTGGCGATGCGCGCCAGCTCATGGTACGTCTGCCCGACCGTCAAATCCACAACCGCTTCCAGCGCCGTATTGACCAATTCCAGCGCCAACACCAGCCCAATGGTCAAGACAATTACGGCGGTTTGGGCCAGGGGCAAATGCACACCCGCACTCCAGACCAACGCCACCGTAGCCATACCCAGATGAATGCGGAAATTCCGTTGGCTCATCCAAGCATAGTGCAAGCCCTGGCCGGCATAGGCAAAACTCTGCACCAACGTACTCCGAGGGCCGGGGGCAGGAACCGGGGATGAGCGAGCCACAAGTGACGACAGCATAGTGTTATCCTCACACTCGGTTCGCCTATAGTTTAGCAAGGGATATGGCCATGCCCTGGCTTGACCTGTTGCGCCCCTGTCTTGACCACCCTGGCCCGGTGACGGATTTGGATGTCACGGTACTGCAAGCCCAAGCAGTGCGGGGTATTGTGTTGGATGTGGACGATACCCTGGTTCCGGCCCACGAACAGACCATCTCGCCGGCGGTCATCGCCTGGATCAACCAGCTCAAAACCCTCGGCCCCGTCTGGCTGGTGAGCAATAACCTGCTGGTATCCCGGATTGGGGACATTGCCGCCCAATTGGACTGCCCCTACATCTGTGGCGCAGGCAAGCCCTCCCGCCGCAAACTCCGCCAGGCCCTGCAGGGGATGAACCTCCTCCCAGAGCAAACCGCCCTGATCGGTGACCGACGCCTGACCGACATCCTTGCGGGCAATCGCCTGGGGATGTACACTGTACTGGTCCAACCTATTGCTCCCCCCCGTTGGCAAAGACTCCGCCACCTGGAAGATGGCCTTATCAATTGCTTGCTCCGTACATGGTCGTGAACGCCTCCCGACCCTCCTCTTTGTTGAGTAAACACAACTCATCAGATAGCGTACGAACTTCACGCTTCACCAATAGTCGCACGAACAGCTTTCATCCCGACTTTGCAGTCAACACACTATGGCCTACGCCACCTACGGAACACAGATGCGGGGCTTCCCGCCGATTCAGCGCCAACAGCCATGTTCGGCAAAATAATTCATCAAATCTTAACGCAAAGATACAGAAGAACTTGACCGTTCCGGGGTGGTACGAAAATTCATCAATTTCCGCCCCGGTTTCCGTTGTGGCAGCCAGTGTCAGTGATTATACTGAAACTAGTGATGAACGCGCACGTACAGGTATGGGTAAACCGATCGGCGAATACCTTGTGGAAGCGGGTTTGCTAGAGCAGTCCCAGGTGGATTTAGCGCTGGCAGAACAACGACGCACCGGAAAAAGGTTCGGCGATATTATTGTGGCGCATGGGTGGCTCCAGCGACAGACAATTGAGTATTGGATGAAAAATGTGATTATCCCGCACCGCCAGCTAACCACGCCACCCCAACCTGCGGCCTCTCCCAACCAACGCCGGCCCCGGAAGCCCCCGGAAGAAACCCTGGTCATCGGCTGGGAACAGACCTCCGTCCCGCCCCAGACGCCGCCAAGCAACCCCCCCCAGCCCAAGGACATCCACCACCAGGAAACCCTGATCCTTGAGTACAAGGATTTGCCGCCCCTAGGTTAACCCCACCAACCGGGCGCTCAAATCCCAGAGCCGTTCCGCCCGTTTTTGGTCCGTCGCCTGGGCCGATAGCTTTTGGATAAACGGCTTGCCGTCTTTGCGCTGCCGATTGCCCCAACTCCAGTGCACCCCGGATTCGCGAAAAGCGGGATCGGCCACCACCTGCGCTACCCGTTCTCCGGCCAATTCCTGCGAGACGTACCCACCGGTAATGTATTTCTGGAACCAGGGAAATATTTTTTGAAATAGGGGATGACTGTGGCGAAATAGCGGCGTATCGGCCACACACCCAGGGTACAGGGAACTAAAGACAATGCCAGTGCTGTCGTGATAACGCCGATGCAACTCCCGCACCATGATCATATTGCACAACTTGCTGTCTTTGTAGGCTTTGCCTGGTTTGAACCGTTTGCCGTCAATCATGGCAATCGGGGCTTTGAAGCCCGCCTCCAACCCCGCCAAATCCCCCAAATCCGCCGGTGCGGGAATGGGAATTCTGCCCCCGAATTCTGCCGAATTGGCCGTGACGGTGCCGAGCACCACCAACCGCCGGTCCGGTTCGGGACTGTTGCGTAAATCGTCCAGCAAAAGTAAGGACAAAAGAAAATGCCCCAAATGGTTGGTCGCCACACTCAACTCGTAACCGTCGGCACTGCGCAAGGGTTCTTTGAGCAGGGGCATATACACCGCAGCATTGCAGACCAACGCCCGCAAGGGACGGTGTAAATTGCGGAATTCTTGGACAAATTGGCGCACACTTTGCAGCGAAGCTAGGTCTAAATGCAAGATGGTGTACTGCTCTGGATTCAGATGCAACGCTTGGGCGGCCTGGGTCATTTTGGCGTGATCCCGGCAGGCACAGACGACAAACCACCCCCGCTTGATCAGGGCTTTCGTAGCATACAATCCCACCCCAGACGATGTGCCGGTGATAATCACAGTCGGTGCGGCAGTCATAGCAAATTACCCAAAACAGTGCTGCACTAAAAATTCTAAAGGCTAGGTTTGCTCTGGTGATAAACCGTTATGAATTGTTAGATATTGGCCGCAACACTTAGAAAAACTTTATATTACCAGGGCTGGGAGTGGGGGGGTTCCGCAACCCCAACCCTATGGTGGACATGATGGGCCAAGGAGATAGCCCCGGAATTGCGCGCAAAAAAAATTAGCGATCCTGAGTAGTCAAGCATCATATGGGCAACAGTGCAGCGATGGAGTATCGTCACCCGGCAAAAAGCGCTCTGGTATCTAAAGTTTGCACCTATTTTTCTTGTTTTTCTTGCCCCATGGCTGCAGATTGTCCTAGGGCCGGCGTTGGAAATGGTTCTGGAAAATTGCTTTATTCTTGTGGGTCCGGGCAACACAACGTTTTGTTAGGCTGGGACAGTGGCGTGGATGGGTGACGGCTGGAAACTGCTCCCGCTGGGGATGATTTGATACATTGATGAATTTAATATGAATTTAATTTTTAACAGTCATGAGGCGCAAAGCGAACTGTGGATTTTTCCGGCTTCCCAATTTACAGATGGCCCCTGTTGTCAATTGCGTTTGCCGCACCTTGTTCCCTTGGGGTTTCATGGCCAATGGGCCTGTGGTTAACCGCGGGAATACTGCGTTAAAATAGCGGCACCATCAGGGCGATATGCAGTTTCTTGAGCATGGCAACTACTGCGCAAAAGCAGCCTGGCGGCTGGCAGGGTTGGTTACTGCGCCGCGCACTCCATCATCTGGAGCGGGCCTATCGGGCAGCCCAGCGGCTCAAAACATTGGAGGAACGTTACGGTCACCCGCTGCCTTTGCAATTTCCCAATGACCCGGCCAAAGCCCGTTATTTGCAGGGAATTTTAGACCGTCAATTGCTCACCATTCGCCTGCATATGGTGCAGTTTCGGGCGTTGAATTTTTTGGCAGATTACAGCGAATTACCCTGGGAAGAAGAACAGCAGATTTTGCAGAAATTGGCCTTTATTGAACAGAGAGTCAGCCCCTATCGTCAGCAGGCCCAACCATCCGCCAGTATTTCGTCCCACGAGGGGGTGCCGACCAGCCAAACCGCAGCCTCTCGCCGGGCCAACCAGGACAGTGGTTCCTTTATGGCAACCGTGTTGGAAATTAGCCGGGAATTGCAACCGGGCTATGAGGAACAAGTGGTGCAAGAAATCCGTTTGTTCCGGCAACAGGGGCGCACGGCGATTCGTTTTTTGGTGGTTCTCTTGACCGTGCCCTTGCTCACCCAAATTCTCACCAAAAATATCATTTTCACGCCACTACTAGACCGGTTTGTCAGTGTGAATCCGGAGCATGCCCGGCCTTTTTTGCGGGGGGAGATTCGCCAGGAGGCGATTGAAGAATTCGTGCGGTATAAGGAATTGATGGAATTTACCCATCTGCTTGGCCTTAACCCGGAATTTTCTACCAAACGGGAGGAAACGCTCCAGGAAAAGGCGTTGGAAATTTTTCGCAAGCATGCCTATCGGGCAGTGGATGGGTTGGCCAATTTGTTGGCGGATTTGAGTGGGTTATTGGCCTTTTTGGTGGTGGCGCGTCTGGGACGGGGGCAATTTCCGATTTTGTGGGGGTTTATTGACCGATTCTTCCGCAGTCTGAATGACCCGACCAAAGTATTTATTTTTATTCTGGTGACGGATTTGTTTGTGGGGTTTCACTCGGTGGAGGGGTGGGAGGTGCTGCTGGAAACGCTGTCGCACCATTTTGGGATTACGCCCAATCGGTCGGCGATTTACACGTTTATTGCGACGGTGCCGGTGATTCTGGACGCGGCGATTAAGTTCTGGATTTTTAATTACCTCTCCCGGTCGTCGCCTTCTTCGGTGGCGGTTTTGGAAAAGATGAATCAATAGGGGGCAGGGGTGGCCGGCGCTGAGCTGTTCTCTCTATTCCAGCCGCTGGCTCTGGCCTGCCAGGAGGTGCGTCTGTATTACGTGGATATTGCGGCGGTGCCCAGAGAGGGTTGGCCCCAGCTGGCGGGCTGTCTGGGGGCGGAGGATTGGCAGGACATGCAGCGGGTGTCGGCCGAGGCGCGGCGACAGGAATTGCTGCTTAGCCGGGGGTTGTTGCGGGTGTGGTTGGGGCATGGGTTGGGGATGGCGCCGGCGGCGGTTCCCCTGGTCAGGCAGGCGGGGGGCAAGTGGTCGCTGCCCGGTCATCGGCTGCACTTTAATGTGTCACACAGCGGCGGGGTGTGGGTGTGTGCGCTGGGGGAGGGGGTGGCGGTGGGGGTGGATGTGGAGCAGGTGCGCCCTTTGCCCCGTCTGGAGCGGTTGGTGGCCCGCTATGCGACGCCCGCAGAACGGCAGCATTGGCAAACCGGGGGGCTGGGGGAACGGGGGTTTTTGGCTGGGGGAACGGGGGTTTTTGCAGTTGTGGGTGGCCAAGGAAGCCTACGCCAAGGCCCTGGGGACGGGGTTGCGGGGGCTGTTGGGGCGTTTGCGGGAGTTGGATACGTCGCAGCCGGGGGCGATGGGGTTGCCGGGGGGCTGGCAGGCGCAGTGGGAGGGGTTTAGCCTGGGGCAGAACTACGTGGGGGCGGTCTGCTGGGGAGTTATTCCGGGTTGAGCCGCATCAACACCTGCCCAAATTCGATGGGTTGGCCGTTTTCGACCAGGATTTCCAGAATTTCCCCGCTGACGGGGGCTTCCACTTCATTCATGGTTTTCATGGCTTCGACAATGCCTAGGGTTTGCCCCGCCTGCACCCGGTCGCCCACGCGCACAAAAGGAGGTTCTCCCGGCGCCGGCGCGGCATAAAATGTACCCACCATCATGGCGGTCACGTCCACCCCTTTTTTGGGGTCTTTGGGTTCGGGGGGCGGTTTTTCCCCTGGGGGTACTACCGGTGCGACCGCCGGCGCAACCCCCGGTCCCACCGGCCCTTTGGCCTGTTCTAAGGTGAGTTCAAAGGCCTCGCTTTTGAGCCGAAAGCTGGTGATGTTGGTCTGTTGCAGGGTCAGGAGCAATTCCTGGAGTTGTTGGAAGGTCAATTCCACGGTTATTCCCGTCCCAGGTAACTGTCGGTGCGGGTATCTACCCGGATGCGTTCACCGGCGTTGATAAATAAGGGTACTTGAATCTGTGCCCCTGTTTCCAAAACAGCGGGTTTTGTGCCACCGGTGGCCGTATCCCCCCGCACGCCGGGGTCGGTTTCCACCACCGTAAGCACCACGGTATTGGGCAGTTCAATTTCTAAAATTTGGTCGTTCCAGGTGACGATGTTGACCTCCATGCCCTCTTTGAGGTATTTAGCACGGTCGCCGACTTCCTGGGGCGAACAGCGGCGCTCCTCGTAGGATTCCATGTCCATAAAGACGTATTGCTCCCCGTCTTTGTAGGTGTGTTGCATGGTGCGTTTTTCTAAAATCGCCTGGGGCACCATTTCCCCGGCCCGGAAGGTGCGCTCTAGGGAGGCCCCCGTCTGGACATTCTTGAGTTTGGTACGCACAAAGGCCGAACCTTTCCCGGGTTTGACGTGCAAAAATTCCACTACCCGCCAAATACTCCCATCCAGTTCGATGGTGACGCCGGGACGAAAATCGTTGCTGGAAATCATAGCACCTGCTGCGCGGTAACGGGTTTTATTGTACCGTTAGCGGGCAATTTCACCGCTAGCATCCCGAAATCGGCGGCCCAGGTGGGCAGCGCAGGGGCTATGATTGTTACAATCCGTTACAAATGGGGGAGCGGGGGATGGAAACGGCGTTACTACCGGGAACGGGGGTGGCACGGGGCCAGCAGTATGACCCGGTGGCGATTGCCCAGGTGTACGATGCCCAAAGGCTGCGGGTGTGGGGGCGGGCCATAGCGATTCTTTGGCCGTTGTTGGGCTTTTTCCTGCGGTTGGTCCTCGACCGGCTGACGGGGCAATCCCAGGCGCGGGCGGCCCAGCGGGCTAGGGAATTTCGCCAGTTGCTGACGGATTTGGGGCCTGCGGCGATCAAAATTGGCCAGGCCTTGTCCACCCGGCCTGACCTGGTGCCGCCGGTCTATTTGGAGGAGTTGACCCTGTTGCAGGACCAGTTGCCGCCTTTTCCCAATGCGGTGGCCTATCGGTTTATCGAGGAGGAGTTGGGGCAACCGCCGGCGCAGATTTTTGCGGAATTGTCGCCCCAGCCGGTGGCGGCGGCCAGTTTGGGGCAGGTATATAAGGGGCGGCTCCCCAGCGGCGAAGAGGTGGCGGTGAAGGTACAACGACCAGGGCTGGTGGAGCAGATCAGTTTGGACATTTACATCCTGCGCCACCTGATGGCCTGGGTAAAAAGCCGGTTCAAACGGATTCGCAGCGATTTGGTGGCGATTTTGGATGAATTTGCCACCCGCTTGTACGAGGAAATGGACTACACCCAGGAAGGGTTAAATGCGGAGAAATTTGCCCAGTTGTACGGTCATCTTCCTGATATTTATGTGCCGAAAATCTATTGGAACTTGACCCGGCGGCGGGTACTGACCATGGAGTGGATCAACGGGATCAAACTAACCGATGTGGAAAAAATGGTGGCAGCGGGTTTGGATACCAAACGCATGGTGGCCATTGGGGTGCAGTGTTCCCTGCGGCAATTGCTCGAACATGGGTTTTTCCATGCTGACCCGCATCCGGGGAATTTGCTGGCGATGCCGGGTGGGCGGTTGGCCTATTTGGATTTCGGCATGATGAGCTACGTCAATCCCCAGCAACGCTATGGGTTGATCACCGCCATTGTCCACATGGTCAACCGGGATTACGAAGCTCTGGCATTGGACTACGTGCATTTGGGATTTTTGACGCCGGAGACGGATTTGACCCCCATTAAACCGGCCTTGCATCAGGCGTTTACGGAAATTTTGGGGCCTGCGGGGGCGCTGGGCGCCAGCGTGTCCCAACTGAATATCAAAAACATCACCGACCGCCTCTCCCGCCTGATGTACGAATACCCCTTCCAAGTGCCTGCCTACTACGCCTTGATCATCCGTTCTTTAGTGACCTTGGAAGGGATTGCCATCACGATTGACCCCAGCTTTAAGGTGTTGAGCGTGGCCTATCCCTACGTAGCCAAACGCTTGCTGACCGACCCGGCACCCGAATTGCGCCAATCCCTGCGGGATTTGCTTTTCAAAGACGGCACTTTTCGTTGGAATCGCCTGGAGAATTTGCTCAAAAATGCGGCCAACAGCGAGGACTTTGACCTGGAAAAGGTGATCGTGCAGGTGGGGGATTTCCTGTTTTCGGAGCGGGGGCGTTTCATCCGGGAAAAATTGGCCGAAGAATTGGCGTTGGGTTTGGACCAGTGGGGGCAGAGCATGTGGCAGCAATTTTTGCCCAACGGTCAACCGGCACCTACTCCCCCCGCCAGTTGGGAGCATTTGGGTTCCCTATGGCGCATCCTCCAGAGCTTGCCCGGCTTTGAACCGCGCCGGTTTTTACCCCTCCTCTCCCAAATGCTGCTCCGCCCGGAGACGCGCCAGTTCGCCCAGTACGTTGTCCGCCGTTGGAGCGAGCGGTTCATCAGCCGGTGGTTGCGGGGGTTGGTCCTTCAGGGCAGTTCCCCCAGTTGGGCGCTCTCCTCCTCCCGCTAACACCGTATGGAGTGTGTACAGCAAGATGGTGAGTTTATAGGTCAAAAAACCCAAGATAGCAGGCAGGAGGCGCAGACTCGGCCAGCGCACCACCAGGATAAATAGCGCCACCACCAGCAACAACCGGGCAGACCCAAACGGGTTGCGGCGCTCCTGCCCCAGCCGCCGCACACTGCGCGCCAGCAACTGCAGATAGAGCAAGCCCACCAGCGCCCCCAGCAGATAGCTCACGGCCACGGTTAGGCCATACACCCACCCACACAGGACAAACGCCCCGCCGCTAAGTAGGAGCGTGACCCGCACCAACCAGGTTTGCAAACGGTCGTACTCGGATAAAGGCGCCGGGTCAGCCATGGGGGTCGGGCGTCAGCACGGGGGCAGCACTGCGGCTGGGAAACACCAACCGCAACAGGGGCGGCGCCAAGAAGGTGGTCAAAATCACCATCACCACAATCCCCGCATCCAGGGCTTCGTTCAACGCACCACTGCTGGCGCCCGCCGCCGCAAACACCAGCCCTACCTCCCCACGCGGGATCATCCCCACCCCGACTGCCAACCGGTTGAGTTTTTCGCCGCCCCAACCAACCCCCAGCCCACTGGCTACCTTACCCACCATGGCCACCAGCACCAAAAAACCCGCCAGCACCAGTCCTTCCCGATTGGCCGGGATCGCCGGGTTAAACACGCTGAAATCCGTTTTCGCCCCGACACAGACAAAGAAAATCGGCACGAAAAAGTCCGCCAAGGGCATCACCTGTTCTTCCAAATCCTGCTGTTTGTCCGTTTCCGAAAGAATCAACCCCGCCGTAAACGCCCCCAAAATCGCCTCCAACTGGATGGCCGCCCCAATCACCGCCAAGACCAGCATCAGGAGCAACGACATCAGCAACAAACTGCCGCGGGTCTTCATATTGTTCACCAGCCCCACAAACCACGGGCTGAGCAGCCGTCCCACCAGCACCGAACCCACCAGAAAAACGGCAGCACCCACAATCAAATACCCTACCCGGCCAATTTCCACCTCACCGGTTTTCACCAAACTTGCCACCACCGCCAGAATAATAATCCCCAAAACATCATCCAAAACCGCAGCGCCCAGAATCACCTGTCCCTCGGCGGAACTCAACTGCTGCAACTCCGCCAACACCTTCGCCGTAATGCCAATACTGGTGGCCGTCAAAGCAGCCCCGGCAAAAATCGCCGCAATCGTCGGCACATGAAACAGATAAATCAACCCCAGCGTACCCGCCGCAAACGGCACCGTCACCCCAATCACCGCCACCAGCGCCGCTTGGGTTCCCACCCGCAGCAGTTCTTGCAGATTGGATTCCAGCCCAATCTCAAACAGGAGCACAATCACCCCCAATTCCGCCAGCACCGACACCACCTCACCTTGGGCCGCAAACGTGGCTTCCCACACCGGCGGGGACAAATGCAAAAACGACTGCACCACCTGCATCACCAGGGAATCCGCCGCAGTCACCTCCCCTTCCGGAAAAACCAACAGATGCAAAATCGAAACCCCCACCAACGCACCTGCCAACAATTCCCCCAATACTGGCGGCAAGTCAAACCGGGCGCACAATTCGCCGCCCACCCGACTGGCCAGATAGATGACCGCCAAACTCAACAAAACGGCAATGAGCACCCCCGTAACGTCCGCTGCAGCCACCCCGGTCGTTGGCATGGTCATCCCCTAAAACAGATTCACTGGCTGAGAGTGTAACCCAAATTTCGCCGGAACACCAGGCGATGGGCTGCCGAGCCGCAGCGTGTCACCGCAGGATTGCTTGGTAGCTCCGTACCACGGGTAAGCAGAATTAAGGTTTTGCCTTAAGGAACGGTGTAGGGGTGTCTTGACAGCACCTTTGCGCGTCCGTTTGTGGACTGCGTCAGCATCCCCCGGCTTTAGTGGGCGTGTCAACAAGACCCTGATGGCGATGGCGACCTTTGACCCCCGCGCCAGGGGGGTGATAGGGAATGATTATCGCAGTTTTGCCGGTTTTTCCCGCAGAAAAACGGCCAGAAATCTGCAATAAATCCCGTTTTCCCGTATTTTTACAGATGGAGCGCCAGCCCCATTGGCAAGTTAAGTGATTAGTAATTTTTATCATCAAGTGGACTTGACCTTGCAGTTGGGTAGAACCCCTAAAGTGAAGGTGCGAGAGCCAATCTGACGGGCAGGGTTACCTGGAATTAGGGATCACGGGGCATGCTGGTGGGAACGGCGGGGGGAAGGGAGTAGGGTCTGGGCAAACCTTGGTGTATGGTACTTCGTTTGCCTGAGTAAAGGGAGGGGGTGATGTCGTGCAACCCCCTTTTTATTTGGGGGTGGTCACGCCGTGTTAGGGTAAGTCCTACATCATTGGGAGTGGGCGATGGTGGCGACTTCCCTACGACGTCTTTTGCCCTATTTGTATCCGTACCGCTGGCGCATTTGTCTGGCGTCGGTCTGTACGTTGGGTTTTGTGCTGTCTATGCCGGTGTTGGCGCATTTGGCAGGGGTACTGGCCCCGATGGTGGGTAGTGGCAATGTGCAGGCAATTACCCGGATCAGTGGGTTGGTGATGCTGTTTTTTGTGGTGCGGGGGTTGTTTCAGTACGGCCAAGATACCCTGATGGCAGATGTGGCGTTGCGCCTGACGATGGATTTGCGCTGTCGGGTGTACCAACATCTCCACAAGCTGGACATTGCTTTTTTTGAGCAGTCCCGCACGGGCGATTTGAGTTACCGGCTGACGGAGGATGTGGACCGGGTGGGGGAATTGGTGCATAAGTTGTTCCACCAGTTTGTGCCCTCGGTGCTCCAGTTGGTGGCGGTGCTGGGGTATATGGTGTTTTTGAATTGGACGCTGACGCTGGCAACAGTCATTGTGGCACCGCTGATGACGTTGTTGATCGGTTGGTTTGGGCAGCGGTTGCTCCTACTGTCGCAGCGGAGTCAGGCCAAGGTGGCGGATATTGCCGCCTTGTTGACCGAGGTGTTGGCAGGGATGCGCTTGGTGCGGGCGATGGCGGCGGAGGATGAGGCGCTGCGGCGATTTGCCCAGGCGGCAGAACAGAATCGGCGGGCGCGGTTGGGGGCAGAACGGTTAAAGGCGGTGCAGTTCCCGGTGGTGGGCTTTTTGGAGGCCATGAGTGTCCTGTTTTTGTTTTGGCTGGGCAGTGTGCAGATTCAGCAGGGCTGGCTGACCGCAGGGGAATTTGTGGCGTTTGCAGCGGCGGTGGCGTTGTTGTTTGACCCGATTACGATTACCACCAGCAATTACAACGAGTACAAGCAGGGGCAGGCATCCCTGGAGCGGCTGTGGGAACTGTTGGCGCTGACGCCCCAGGTGCAGGAATCCCCGACGGCGCAGCCTTTGACGGTAGTCGCCGGGCAGGTGGCCTACCAGGGGGTGGTGTTCTATTACCAGCCGGGGCGACCCGTGCTGCGGGGCATTGACCTGGTGATCCAGCCGGGGGAAACGGTGGCCTTGGTGGGGCCGTCGGGGGCGGGCAAAAGTACCCTGGCGCAGTTGTTGCCCCGGTTTTACGACCCGCAGGTGGGAACCGTGCGGATTGATGGGGTGGACATTCGCACGGTGACCCTCAAGAGTTTGCGCCGCCAGATTGGCATGGTGCCCCAGGAAACGGTTTTGTTTTCCGGTACGATTGCCCAAAACATTGCCTTTGGGCAGACGAACTGGGATTTGGGGGCGGTAGAACAGGCGGCGCGGGTGGCCAATGCCCACGGGTTTATTGCGGCGCTGCCCCAGGGGTATCACACGTGGGTCGGAGAGCGGGGCGTGAATCTATCCGGCGGCCAGCGGCAACGGATTGCCATCGCCCGGGCGGTGCTGCAAAATCCCAAGATTCTCATTCTCGATGAAGCCACTTCCGCTCTGGATGCGGAATCGGAGCGGTTGGTGCAAGAAGCTTTGGAACGGTTGATGCAGGGGCGGACGGTGCTGATTATTGCCCACCGGCTCTCGACCGTGCAGCGGGCCGACCGGATCGTGGTGCTTGAACAAGGGCAAATTACCGAGATGGGCACCCATACGGAATTGCTGCGCCACGGCGGGCGCTATGCCCAACTGTACCGCCATCAATTTCCCGACAGCCAGACGGCGGTCGAATCCCTCAGACCGGGTTAAATTCCCCCAGAAATTTCACCTCCGGGTGCAAGAGAATGTCCCACCGTTCGGCCACCACCCGTTGCACGTGGTGGATCAGCGCATAGATGTCTTGGGCCGTGGCCCCCCCCAAATTCACGATGAAATTGGCGTGCAAAGGCGATACCTGGGCTTGGCCAATCTGATAACCCTTGAGGCCGCTGCGTTCGATCAACCAACCGGCGGGGTGCTGGGGGGGGTTGCGAAACACACTGCCGCAACTGGGCAAATGGTAGGGCTGGGTACGCCGCCGGTGCTGGAGATAAGCGCTGGTCTGGTGCAGGAGTTGCCTGGGGTCGTGCCCAGGACAACATTGCCAGCGGGCGGCCAAGACTACCCCTGGCAGGGACTGGAGCCGCGACGCACGGTAGGCATAGGCCAAATCGGCGGGGCGATAGGTGACCACCCGACCGGCCTGCCACACCTGCACCGACACCAGCACCTCCGCCGTACAACCTCCTTGCGCCCCCGCATTCATCACCACCGCCCCCCCCACCGTGCCGGGAATCCCCACCGCCCAGGCCAACCCCTGCCAACCGCGGCGGGCTGCCTCCCAGGCCAACTGGGGCAAGGGGACTCCTGCCGCTGCCGTTACTTGCCCACTTTCCGCATGCCATTGCACCCCCCGCAGATAGCGGGTACACACCACCAGCCCCGGCACCCCGCGGTCGCTGACCAGCAGGTTGGACCCCGCCCCAATGACCGTCACTGGCAAATCTTGCGCCGCAGCCCACTGAAGCACCTGCTGCAATTCCCCCTGGGAGCGGGGCAACGCCAACCACTGGGCTGGCCCCCCCACCCGATAGGTGGTCCAAGGCGCCAATACCACCTGTGCCTGCCCCAGGAGGGTCCCCGTCATCCCACCGCCAGGGAGTCCTGCCGTTGATAAAAATCCAGCAGGCGAGGAATCACCCGGTTCAAGTTCCCGGCGCCCAAAAACAGCACCGCATCCCCCGGTTGCAGCAATTCCTGCAGACAATGCTCCACCGCCGTCAACGTCGGGGCATACAGCACCGCCGGATGGTAACGCCGCACCTGCCGGGCCACATCCTCACCGGTTAGCCCCGTGGGATTGGCCTCCCCCGCCCCATAAATATCCACCGTCACCACCACATCCGCCTCCCCAAACACCGGGCCAAAATCCGCCAGCAAACTGGCCGTGCGGCTATAGCGATGGGGTTGAAACACCACCACCAACCGCCGTTCCCCCTGGGGCCACCGCTGCCGCGCCGCCTTCAACGTCGCCCGAATTTCGCTGGGATGATGGGCGTAGTCGTCATAAAACGCAATGCCCCCTCCTTGCCCCCGCAGTTCAAACCGCCGCCGCGCCCCCGTAAACGTCATCACCGCCTGTTGAACCTGGGAAAACGGCACCCCCACCGCTCGACAGACCGCCACCGCCGCCAGCGCGTTTTGCAGATTGTGCTCCCCAAGCAAGGGCAAAGTCAACGTTCCCAAAAGCACCTCCTGCTCCCACACCTGCGCCGTAATCCCCGTGGGCGCATACTGCACCCCCGTTGCCCGGTAGGTCGCCGCAGCCGTCAACCCATAGGTCACAACCGGCCTGGTCAACTCCTGCGCCAACTGCGCCGCCGTGGCACAATCCGCACCCATAACCATCACCCCACAGTGCTGGGCAAACGTGCGAAACGTCCGCACCACCTGGCTCAGAGAGGCAAAGTGGTTGGTGTGGTCCAGTTCGATATTGGTAATCACCCCCACCTGCCCCTGCAAATTCACCAGCGTTCCATCCGATTCGTCCGCTTCCGCCACCAGAAACCGCCCCTGTCCCAGGCGGGCATTTCCCCCCCAGGTACTCACCTCCCCACCGATCACAATCGTCGGGTCGTACCCCGCCTGCACCAGCACATGGCCGATCAGCCCACTGGTGGTCGTCTTGCCGTGCGTGCCCGCCACCAAAATACTCTCGTACTCCTGCGCCAGCGCCGCCAACACCTCCGAACGGTGGAACATCGGACAGCCCAAGGCCCGCGCCAACTGATATTCCCCGTTGGCATCGCTAATGGCCGTCGAACAAATCACCTGGGGCAAGATGGCCCCCCAAGCCCGCAGCCCCGAACCGTCTTGGGGCGTCACCCGCACCCCCAGACCTTCCAAACGGGCGCTGATCCCATTGGGCGACACATCCGAACCCGACACCGGCAACCCCCGCCGCGCCAAGATATAGGCCAAAGCCGACATGCCGATCCCCCCAATGCCGATAAAATGAAACGGTCGGCCAGAAAAATCCAGGCGCTGGGGCGGCATCTGCACTCCTTACAACACCACAAAGGAGGTTCAGGGCCGATCATACCAGGAATCCGACAGGGAGGGAACGCCCGGCTTGCTCCCCGGTACGCAAGCCCAAACGGTGGTAAGATGTAGGGCAAATTCACGCCATCATCACCGTTGAGGACTACCGTGATTAAGGTTGCAATTAATGGCTTTGGCCGCATCGGGCGCAACTTTCTGCGCTGTTGGATGGGACGGGCGACCACTGGGATAGAGGTTGTCGCCATCAACGACACTTCCGACCCCAAAACCAACGCCCACCTATTGAAATACGACTCCATGTTGGGGCGGTGGGACGCCGAGATTACCAGCGATGAAAATTCCATCACGGTCAATGGCAAAGTCTGCAAGTGCTACTCAGACCGCAACCCGGAAAACCTACCCTGGGGCGAATTGGGCATTGACCTGGTCATCGAAGCCACCGGCGTCTTTGTCGATGACAAAGGTGCAGCCAAACACCTCAAAGCCGGGGCCAAAAAGGTCATGATCACCGCGCCGGGCAAAGGACCCGGAATCGCCACCTTTGTCGTGGGGGTCAACCACCAGGAGTACAACCACCACGAACACCACCTGATCAGCAACGCCAGTTGCACCACCAACTGTCTGGCCCCCGTGGTCAAAGTCCTCCACGAACACTTCGGCATCGTCAAGGGCATGATGACCACCACCCACAGCTACACGGGCGACCAACGGCTTTTGGATGCCAGCCACCGGGACTTGCGGCGGGCGCGGGCAGCCGCCATCAACATCGTCCCCACCTCCACCGGCGCAGCCAAGGCGGTCGGTTTGGTGTTGCCCGAACTCAACGGTAAGCTCAACGGCATTGCCTTCCGAGTGCCCACCCCCAACGTGTCCCTGGCCGATTTGGTGGTGGAAGTCCGCAAGCCCACCATTGCCGAGGAAGTCAACGCTGTTCTGAAACAGGCCAGCGAAGGCCCCCTCAAAGGCATTTTGGAGTACAACGAAGAACCCCTGGTCTCTAGCGACTACCGGGGCACGAACGCCTCTTCGATTGTGGATGCGGCCCTGACGATGGTCATGGACGGCACCCTGGTCAAAGTGGTGGCCTGGTACGACAACGAATGGGGCTATTCCCAACGGGTGGTGGACCTAGCCGAACACGTGGCCCGCTGTTGGGTGGCCTAGGAGTGCAGTTCCGGGAGGGTGGCCGCCAACTCCAGCGCCTTTTGCGCCAACGGCACCAGATGCAAACCCTGGGGGTAACGCCCCTCCCGGTTGGCCCGCTCCAGGTCCACCGCACTCAACCCCAAAAAAGGCGCCAGCGGCCTTAGGACATTGCCCCGCAGCACCAAGCCCTGCACCCCCCCCACCGGTGAGCGCACCAGCAACCAACTGTGGGTATCCCCCAGGGTGACGATTGCCTGCGCCAGACTCTCCTGCTCGCGGATGCTGGGCAATTCATCCAGGGGAATGACAATCGCCGCCAAAGATAGATGGGGCCATTGGCTGCGTTCAATTTGCGTCAGCCGCCCACTGTCTACCAAACCCAAGTAACGGCCATCCGCCTCGGCAAAATAAATCTCCGGTTCCCGGGCAGGCAAGCAGTACAAATCCACAAAATCCCGCAGGGACAATTCCGCCCGCAACACGCGAAAGTCCCGGCTCATCACCTCACGCACCTGCGTCTTGAGGAGAATTTCTTGCAGGATGCTGTACTGGCGATAGGTCTGGGCATTACCGGCCATAAACCAGCCGATCAAGGCCAGCCACAGCCCTCCCGCCGCCCCGCCTAAAAAGGCCAACATGCCCAAAAACACGGCCACAATGCCCAAGACCCAGCCAAAGAGGGCCGCCCACTGCACCCCCCGAAAGGGACTGCCCGTCACCTGCCAGATACAGGCTTTGAGCACCTGTCCCCCATCCAAGGGCAAACCGGGGATGAGATTAAAAATGCCCAGCACCCAATTCATCGCCATCAACTCCTGGGTCAGGCGTCCCCAGGGCGAATCCAGCCCCCCCAACTGCCGGGTCAAGGCCATCAACCCCATCGCCAGCCCCAAACTCACCGCTGGCCCCGCCATCGCCACCCACAGCGCCTGCAGCGGGGTACGGGACTCCCGCTCCAACGTCGCCACCCCCCCAAACAAAAACAGGGTAATGGAGCGCACCTTCACCCCTTGCGCCTTGGCCACCAAACTGTGCCCCAATTCATGCAACAGCACCGAGCCAAAGAGCCCCAGCGCCAGCAGCAACCCCACCCCCCAACTCCAACTGGCCGGCCAATCCGGGTAGGACCGCTGCCAGCGCCACCCATTCCCCCAGGCAACCAGCACCAGAATCACAAACCACGACGGGTCGAGATACAGGGGAATTCCAAACAGCGCACCCACCCGAATTCCCCCTTGCATAACCCATGCCCCCGTCGCGAACCATCTTCCACTTCCCATTGTACGAACTCCCGCGGCTGGGCATTCCCAAAGGTGTTGATTTATTACGTTTTGTTGAATTTATTAAAAAATGAGGGTGCTGGGTTGGGGCAATCGCCGGCACCGGTGTATCCGTTTTGTTATTTTTTATTCCTGTTTGTTTGGCGGTGGCGGGTCATGCCTACGGCCATCCAAGTAACGCCCGGCCAACCCCTGACCGAGTTCCAGGCACAGCCAGCCCCCCAGAATACTGCCTGCCCAGTAGAGGATGTCCGCACCCCAAAGCGGCGCCGCCCGCAAATGGATACTGTCGAGTTCATAACCGGAAAACGTGGTGTAGGAACCCATAAATCCCGTGAGCCACAGGAGACGTATTTCTGGGTGTACGCGTGGGGCAAAACACACCCGCGTTGCAAACCCCATCGCCCCACAACCGGTCAGATTCACCACCAACGTTGCCAGGGGTGTGTCGCTCCCCCACAAGTAACTGATGCCCATTTCGCCGTAGTAGCGGCTCCAAGCCCCCAACACCGCCCCCAGGGCAATCGCCAGTACCGGTCGCCAGGCTACGGGTAACATCGTTGTCATCCCCCCCCCGACGGTCACTACGCTAGCAGACCGCACGGGCATTGCCACCGGTTGGGGGGCAACCCCTGCACTACCCACATCGGCGTCTGTTCATCTGTATTTTTCAATACCAAAAAGTCTCTCTTGGCAAGTGCAGAAATGTTCTGGGTGAACGGAACGGTGGGGGCAATCCTGAGGCTAGAATGGGGACTGTCCTGCGTGAGGATTTGTTAAGTCTTTATGAATCGTTTGCGCTATCTGATGTGCCCGCCCGATTACTATCAGGTGAATTATGTGATTAATCCTTGGATGGAAGGTAATGTCCAGCGTTCGTCGCACCCACGGGCACAGGAACAGTGGCAAAAACTGTATCAACTGCTCAGCCAGTACGCCCAGGTCGAATGCCTCACGCCCGCACCCGGTTGGCCGGATATGGTGTTTACCGCCAATGCGGGGTTGGTCGTCAATCAAACGGTGGTGCTCAGCCAGTTCTATTACCCCCAGCGGCAGGGAGAACAGCCCTATTTCCGGGATTGGTTTGTGGCTCAGGGGTATCAGGTGTTGGAATTGCCCGCCGGGATTGCGTTTGAAGGGGCCGGGGATGCCCTGTTGGACCGGGGGCAGGGGTGGCTGTGGTGCGGCTATGGGTTTCGCTCCATGTTGGAAGCCCATCCCTACTTGGCAAAATGGTTGTCCCTCGAAGTTTTGTCATTGCATTTGATCGATAAGCGTTTTTATCACCTCGACACCTGTTTTTGTCCCTTGAGTGATGGTTATTTGCTCTATTACCCACCGGCATTTGATACCTATTCCAATCACTTGATTGAGCGCAAAATTCCCCCGGAAAAACGGATTCCCGTCAGTGAAGCAGACGCCCTGGGGTTTGCCTGTAATGCGGTGGAAATTGAGCGGGTCATTATTGCCAATTTCATGAGCAGGGAACTGCAACAGCGGCTGCAACAATTGGGTTTTCGCGTGATCACGACGGATTTGAGCGAGTTTCTCAAAGCGGGGGGCGCAGCCAAATGCCTGACCTTGCGCCTGGATGAACCGGTGCCGCAAGTGCCGGCGGTGGCGGGGGTGGCCAAGCGGTTGGTCGCGCTCCACGGGCATTTGGTGGACAGCAATTTGTTGACGGAAGCCTTGGACCGGATTGTGGATGGGGGGGGCAGCTTCCAGATTGAGCAGTTTCAACTGGGTGCCCATCGGCCTGACCCATCCTTGATTCATCTGTGGGTGTCGGCCCCGACCGAAGCCCTTTTAGACAGTATCTTGAACAATTTGATTGACCTGGGCGCCCGTCTTGTGGATGCACCGGAAACACCCGTGCGGTTGGAATTGGTGACCCAGCCGGGGGTGGCGCCGGAGGATTTTTATGTGACGACGATTTACCCGACGGAGGTTTACCACCAAGGGCGGTGGTGGCGGGTGCAAAACCAGCGCATGGACGGGGTGATTGTGGTGACGGCCACAGGGGCGACCTGTCGGTTGCTCCGGGATTTGCAGGTGGGGGATGCGGTGGTCTGCGGTGTAGATGGCATTCGCACCTTGCACAAACCCAGCCAGGAGCGGGGCCAGGAATTCGGCTTTATGGAGTCGGGGGTCTCCAGCGAGCGACGGGTGGAGCTGGTGGTGGAGGAAATCGCCTGGGAGTTGCGCCGTATCCGGGAGCGGGGCGGCAAAACGGTGGTGGTGGCCGGACCGGTGACAATTCACACCGGGGGGGGTCCCCATTTGGCAACCCTGATTCGCGAGGGTTATGTGCAGGTCCTGTTGGGGGGCAATGCGATTGCTGTGCATGACCTGGAGCAAAGTCTCTACGGCACGTCGTTAGGGGTGGATTTGGCCAGGGGAAGGGCGGTCAAAGGCGGCCATCGGCACCATTTGAAAACCATTAACCTCATCCGGCGCTACGGCAGTATCAAGGCGGCGGTGGAGGCCGGGGTGATTACGTCGGGCGTTTTTTATGAATGTATCCGCAAGGGGGTGCCGTTTTGCCTGGCCGGTTCGATTCGGGATGATGGCCCGCTGCCGGAAACCCGCATGGACCTCATCCAAGCCCAGGCCGAATACGCCGAACTGCTGCGGGGGGCAGATATGATCCTGATGCTTGCTACCATGCTGCACGCAATTGGGGTGGGGAATATGACGCCCGCGGGGGTGAAACTGATCTGCGTGGATATCAACCCGGCGGTGGTGACCAAATTGGCCGACCGGGGTTCTTTGGAATCGGTGGGGGTGGTGACCGACGTGGGCCTATTTTTGAGTTTGTTGGTGCGACATCTCCAGCAGTTGGGGCAACCCTACACCCTGGCAGCAGCGAAGTAAACGCCTAGGAACGGGGGCGCACCAAATAACCGCACTGGTGTTGCCCATCCACGATCCAATGGGTGCGCTCCACCGTGCAATCCGGCAAGGCCGTCGCAAACAACTCCAGTTCGTAGTCGCACACACGGGGAAAGGTTTCTGCCACCGCCGCAATGGCGCAGGTGTGTTCCGTGACCATAAACCCCTGGGGCAGGGCTTGACATTCCGCCATGTACCCCTCCGAACGGCGCAACTGCACCAACCGCTGCAACCGCGTCGCCAAATCCCCCTCCCCCAGGGCTTCCCGGTACGCCAAGGCCTTGGCCTGCCACTGTTGCGCCAAAATCTGCCCCAACTGCTCCTGCCCCAAGGTGCGCCGCAGCGTCGCTAACAAATCCACCGCAAACTCGCCATAGCGGTTGGGAAACTGGGCGCGCCCCTTGCGGCTGAGGGTGTAATGGTGTTGGGGCCGCCCCATCGCCCCCCCCCGCGCCACATACTGGATCAAACCCTCCTGCTGCAAATCCTTCAAATGCCGCCGAATCGCCTGCGGCGTCACCCGCAACTGCTCGGCCAAATCCTGGGCCGTCGCCTGCCCCTGCCGCAACAAATGCATTAATATATCTTGCTTGGTGGATGTTTGCCCCATCGGTGCCACAGGCTCACCCCCCACCGTAGTCGGTGCCATACGTTACCGATTTATTTTTATTGTAGGGTAACTTTAGAGCGGCGCAAGTTGCTAAATTCGTCTATAATCAAAACTAAAGCAACACCAACGTTGCGAAACTCCTAAGTTGCAGAGCGCCTATGGTATCTACGCCGTTACCTGCCAAGGAATCCGCCCTGGATCATTTGGTGAGTCGTCCCTACGAGTATGGTTTTGTCACGCCGGTTGAGGCGGAGGTGATCCCGCGGGGGTTGAATGAGGAGGTGATCCGGCTGATTTCGGCCAAGAAGCGGGAGCCGGAATTTATGCTGGAATTTCGTCTGCGGGCGTACCGCCATTGGTTGACGATGCCGGTTCCCACCTGGGCGCAGGTGCATTATCCACCGATTGATTACCAAAACATCATTTACTATTCCGCGCCGAAGCCGAAGAAGAAACTGGACAGTTTGGAGGAAGTGGACCCGGAGGTACTGGCGACTTTTGAGAAGTTGGGGATTCCGCTGTCGGAGCAGAAACGGCTGGCGAATGTGGCGGTGGATGCAATTTTTGACAGTGTGTCGGTAGCCACCACGTTTAAGAAGGATTTGGCCAAGTTGGGAATTATTTTTTGCTCCATGTCGGAGGCGCTGCAAGAATACCCGGATTTGGTGAAAAAGTATCTGGGTTCGGTGGTGCCGATTGGGGACAATTATTATGCGGCGTTGAATTCTGCCGTATTTAGCGACGGTTCGTTTGTGTATATTCCGCCGGGGGTGCGCTGTCCTTTGGAGTTGTCCACCTATTTCCGCATCAATAATGGGGAGGTAGGGCAGTTTGAGCGGACGTTGATCATTGCCGACCGGGACAGCTATGTGAGTTATTTGGAAGGCTGTACGGCGCCGATGTATGACACCAACCAACTGCACGCGGCGGTGGTGGAATTGGTGGCGTTGGACAACGCTGAAATTAAGTATTCGACGGTGCAGAATTGGTATGCGGGCGACAAGGACGGCAAGGGGGGCATTTATAATTTCGTCACCAAGCGGGGGCTGTGCCAGGGTGCCCATTCCAAGATTTCCTGGACGCAGGTGGAAACCGGGTCGGCGATCACGTGGAAATACCCCAGTTGTGTGCTGGTGGGGGACCATGCGGTAGGAGAGTTTTACTCGGTGGCCTTGACCAACCACTACCAGCAGGCGGACACGGGGAGTAAGATGGTGCATGTGGGGCGGCACACCCGTTCCCGGATTGTCTCGAAGGGGATTTCGGCGGGGCATTCGTGCAACACCTACCGGGGGCTGGTGCGGGTGAACCCGAAGGCGGAAGGGGCGCGCAACTATACCCAGTGTGATTCCCTGCTGATCGGGCATCATTCCCAGGCCCATACCTTGCCGGTGATCCAGGTGCACAATCCCACGGCGCGGGTAGAGCACGAGGCCTCAACCTCAAAAATTGGGGAGGAGCAGTTGTTCTATTGCCAGCAGCGGGGGCTGGGGACGGAAGAGGCGGTGGCGATGATGATCAGCGGTTTTTGCCGGGATGTGTTTAACCAATTGCCGCTGGAATTTGCGGTGGAGGCAGACCGCCTGTTGAGTCTGAAGTTGGAAGGGACGGTAGGGTAAGGGCGACGATGGCGGTTGACCCGCAGGCGACCGAGGTGATCGAACGGCTGGCGGCGGAGCTGGGCGACCGGGTCTATATGGACATTGCCCGCTGGCACTTGTACTTGCGGGAGGCGCGGCTGGACAAAATCCTGGCCCAACGCCTCTACGAGCAGGCGCAAAAGGGGCCGGTGCGGGAGGAGGATGCCCTGGGGCTGTTGCGGGAGATCATGGTGGATATTGGCGGGGGGCGGCGGCAAATTCCCCTATTGGATTTGGTGCCGGTGCAGGGGCAATTGGCCTATATGGACATTGTGGAGGCGTTTCAGCAACGGCGCTAAGTTCGGGAACCCCACCTTTTAAGCCGCCTGTTCCTTGCCCATCATAGGAAGTGCGGGGGTTATACCGCCGAAATTTTGCGTTTTTAGGAGTGGTAGGGATTCATGGCTAAAGTCGTAGGGATTGATTTAGGGACCACCAATTCTGTCGTGGCGGTGATGGAAGGGGGGCAACCCGTCGTGATCGCCAACGCCGAGGGGTTTCGCACCACGCCCTCGATTGTGGCTTACACCAAAAACGGCGACCGTCTGGTGGGGCAAATTGCCAAGCGGCAGGCGGTCATTAACCCGGATAATACGTTTTATTCGGTGAAGCGGTTTATCGGGCGTAAGTACGATGAAGTGACGGGGGAAGCCAAGCAGGTCCCCTACAAGGTGCTGCGGGATAGTAATGGCAATGTCAAGCTAGAATGCCCGGTGTTGGGCAAGCAGTTTGCCCCGGAGGAAATCTCGGCCCAGGTGCTTAGGAAGTTGGCCGACGATGCGAGTAAGTATTTGGGGGAACCGGTGACCCAGGCGGTGATTACGGTGCCGGCCTATTTCAACGACTCCCAGCGGCAGGCGACTAAGGACGCGGGGAAAATTGCCGGGTTGGAGGTGCTGCGGATTATCAATGAACCGACGGCGGCATCGTTGGCCTACGGGTTGGACAAAAAGTCGAATGAAACCATCTTGGTCTTTGACCTAGGGGGTGGGACGTTTGACGTGTCCATTTTGGAGGTCGGCGACGGGGTGTTTGAGGTGCTGGCCACCTCCGGGGACACCCACCTGGGCGGGGACGATTTTGACAAGAAGATTGTGGACTGGATGGCGCAGGACTTTTTGGCCAAGGAGGGCATTGACCTGCGCAAGGACAAGCAGGCGCTGCAGCGGCTGACGGAGGCGGCGGAAAAGGCCAAGATTGAGCTGTCGAGCGTCACCCAAACCGATATCAACCTGCCCTTTATCACAGCGACCCAAGACGGCCCCAAACACCTGGAGATGACCCTGACGCGGGCCAAGTTTGAGGAGCTGTGCGCCGATCTCATTGACCGGTGCAAGGTGCCGGTGGAGCAGGCCCTGCAGGATGCCAAGTTGGATCGGAGCAAAATTGACGAGGTGGTGTTGGTGGGGGGTTCGACCCGGATTCCGGCCATACAGCGGTTGGTGCGGCAGATGCTGGGTAAGGAACCCAACCAGAGCGTCAACCCGGATGAAGTGGTGGCGGTGGGGGCTGCGGTGCAAGCCGGGGTGCTCTCTGGGGAGGTCAAGGACATTCTCCTGTTGGATGTCACGCCCTTGTCGTTGGGGGTGGAAACCCTTGGCGGTGTGATGACCAAGATGATTCCCCGCAACACCACCATTCCCACCAAAAAGACGGAAATCTTCTCGACGGCGGTGGACAACCAAACCAACGTGGAAATTCACGTCCTGCAAGGGGAGCGGGAGTTTGCCCGGGACAACAAGAGTCTGGGGACCTTCCGGTTGGATGGTATTCCGCCAGCGCCGCGGGGTGTACCGCAAATCGAGGTCACCTTTGACATTGATGCCAACGGGATTTTGAACGTCACGGCCCGGGACAAGGCCTCCGGGAAGGCGCAATCGATTACCATTTCCGGTTCCTCAACCCTGTCGAAGGAAGAGGTGGAACGGATGGTGCGGGAGGCGGAAATGAATGCGGCGGCGGACCGGGAGCGCCGGGAGCGGGTGGACATGAAAAACCAGGCCGATTCCCTGGCCTACCAAGCCGAGCGGCAACTCAAGGACCTGGGGGACAAACTCCCGGCAGCGGACAAAAACAAAATCGAGACCCTGGTCAAGGACCTGCGCGACGCCATCAACCAGGAAAACTGGGAGCGGATCAAAACCCTCAGCAACGACCTGCAGCAAACCCTACACACCGTCAACACCAACCTCTACCAACAGGCAGGGAGTAGCACCAGCACCCAAGCGCCCGGCAGCAGTGACGGGGAGGTGATTGATGCCGACTTCTCGGAAGGCAAATAACCCCTGCCCGATACGGCCATGAATCTTCCGGCCAGTGGCCCAAGCCGCTGGCTTTTTTTGCGCCGGTACCCCGGCGGGCCAAAATTTTACAAAAGTTAACATTCGTGATAAAGTGATACCATACGTGAAAGTTCAGGAGTTTTACCATGACGAGTCAACCGGAAGTCGTGCGTCCGCGCAGTTACACCGTGGAGGATGGGGGGCGGTTGAATAATTTTGCCATTGAACCCAGGATGTACGTGGATGAGGAAGCGCGGGTGGGGTTTACGGAGTATGCCGAGCGGTTGAATGGGCGCTTGGCAATGATTGGGTTTGTGTCCCTGTTGGTGTTGGAGTTGCTGACCGGCAAGGGCATTGTGGCGCTCTTGCGTGCTCTGCAATAGGGTAGGCGGCGGGCTGGGATGGCTGGGGCTGTGGCAGGTTCCTAGCCATCTTGGGTGCGGGTTTCTCCCCCAAAGGGCAGTGATAGCAGGGCGAGTGACCCTTTAATGTGGGGTTTGTGACCTTGGCTTGCGCCTAGGAACCCGGCAAGGGGATAAAGCGAGCTGCCACCCGGTTGTGGTGCGAGTTTTGCGCAGTTCTGGAGGGATGCTTGCGTCTGGGCAGATTTTTTGCCTGAACGGTGAGCGGATGGCCCTGGCGGTTTTCTCCCAGGAGCAAATTGCCCTATCATAGGAATTCCCTGTTCGCTGCTGGGTGTTGGGGGCATGACAGGCACGGTTTATCTGGTGGGGGCAGGGCCAGGGGACCCCGGTTTGCTGACTCTTAAGGGGAAAACCCTTTTGGAGTTGGCCGATGTAGTGCTGTATGATGCCCTGGTCAGCCCGGCCATTCTGGCGATGATCAACCCCCAGGCGGAGCGGATTTTTGTGGGCAAGTATCGGGGCTGGCACAGTTGGCCGCAGGCGGAAATTACGGCGTTGCTGGTGGCGAAAGCCCAGGAGTACCAAACGGTCGTGCGGCTCAAGGCCGGGGACCCCTTTATCTTTGGGCGGGGCGGGGAAGAGTTGGCGGGGTTGCGGCAGGCAGGGATTCCGGTGCAGGTGGTGCCGGGGATCAGCGCTGGGTTGGCGGTGGGGTTGCCCTTGACCCACCGCCTGGTGAGTTCCAGTGTGGTTCTGGTTACGGGCCATGAGGCGGTGGACAAATCCCGACCGGCGGTGGATTGGCACCGGTTGGCGCAGGCTGCCGATACGTTGGTGATCTATATGGGGATGCACCGGTTGGCGCAGATTGCGGCGGCCTTGATGGCGGGGGGACGGGCTCCCACCACCCCGGTCTGTGTGGTGCAGTGGGGCACCTGGCCCCAGGAACGGCGGGTGTACGGGATGCTGGCAACGATTTCCGACCAGGTGGTGGCCGCGGGGGTGACCGCACCGGCCATTATTGTGGTTGGCGAGGTGGTTGCCCAAGAACCAGTATCATAAAAGCAGCTTTGGCGCGCCTGGGGGTGGCAGCTATGGAATTTCTGGTTATTGCCATCATTGCGCTGGTCATTATCACCACAGCCATCCGCAATTTGTATTACATTTGCCAGCCCAACGAAGTATTGATTTTTGCAGGGACAACTCGTTGGGTGCCCGCCTTGAACCGGCGGGTGGGCTATCGGCTGGTTAAAGGGGGAAGCAGTCTGCGGCTGCCCCTGTTTGAGCGGGTTTTGCGTTTGGATTTGACGAACTTAATTATTGAACTCAAAGTTACGGGCGCCTACTCCAAAGGGGGCATTCCCCTGCGGGTTGAAGGGGTGGCGAATATCAAAATTGCCGGGGAAGAACCCATTATCCACAATGCCATTGAGCGGTTGTTGGGCAAAAATCGGGAGGAAATTCGCCGGATTGCCAAAGAAACCCTAGAGGGGAATTTGCGGGGGGTTTTGGCCAGTCTGACGCCCCAACAGGTGAATCAGGATAAATTGGCGTTTGTCCGCAGTTTGCAAGACGAGGCGGAAGAAGATTTGGGGAAGTTGGGGTTGGTGTTGGACACGTTGCAGATTCAAAACATTTCCGATGATGTGGGGTATTTGGATTCCCTAGGGCGCAAACAGCGGGCGGATTTGTTGCGGGATGCCCGGATTGCCGAAGCCCAAGCCCGGGCCCAAGCGGCGATCCAAGCGGCGGAAAATGCGCGGCTGACCCGGTTTGCCCAGATTGAGGCGGAAATGCAGATTATCCAGGCGGAAGCGCAACGGCGGATTCGGGATGCGGTCAGCCGCCGGGAAGCCCTGATTGCGGAAATCCAGGCGGAGGTGGGGGCCAAACTGGTGCGGACCCAGGCGGATTTGGCGGTGCAACGGGAGCGGATTGAGCAAGTGCGCCAACAACTCCAGGCAGACGTGGTGGCCCCCGCAGCAGCCCAATGTGCCCAGGCGACCGAACAGGCAGAAGCCGCCGCGGCGCAAATTATCGAAAACGGCAAGGCGTTGGTGGCGGGGATGCAACGCTTGGCAGCTGCCTGGCAACAGGGGGGTGCCCATGCCCGGCAGATTCTCCTTTTGCAAAAACTGGAACCCCTTTTGCAAGCCCTGGCGGCGACGGTTCCCCAGGTGCATCTGCAGCAGGTGACCGTGTTGGACAATGCGGCGCTGGCAACTGGTCTGGTGAACCTGTTGGAGCAGGTGCGGGCGGCGACGGGCATGGACCTCAAGCAACTGTTTGCCGCAAAACCGGCTCCGCCCCCCCCAACTGCGGAGTCGCCATCGGCCTAGGTGCGGGGGGAAGCAACAGCGATGGCCCAAGCATCGGCGCAGGTGGCCTACAACTGGTTGGCATCCGCCCTGGAGGCTTTGGACCGCGCCCATTGGCGGCGGCGGTTGAAACCGGTTGCCAGTCCTCCGGGGGCGATGGTGACGCTCGAGGCCCGTCAGGTGCTCAATTTCGCCAGCAATGACTATCTGGGCTTAGCCGGTGACCCCCGCTTGGTGCAGGCGGCGACCCAGGCCATGCAGGCGTATGGGGTAGGCAGCACGGGTTCCCGTTGGTTGAGTGGGCATCGTCCCTTGCATTGGCAGTTGGAACAGGAGATTGCCCGCTGGAAAGGCACAGAAGAGGCCCTGGTGTTCAGCAGCGGCTACGCAGCCTGTTTGGGAACCATTCCGGCGCTGGTGGGCCACCGGGATGTGGTCTTTTACGACCAATTCAGTCACAGTTGTTTGCAGCAGGGCGTCCGCTTGAGCCAAGCGCAGGGCTATCCTTACCCCCACAACGACCTGGCCCATTTGCAAACTCTTTTGGCCGCCCATTGCGCCGCGTACCGCCGCTGTTTGATCGTCACCGAAACCCTCTTTAGTATGGATGGGGATCTCTGCCCCCTGCCGGAATTGCTGGATTTGGCCGAGCAGTACCAGTGCATGGTGCTGGTGGATGAGGCGCACGCCAACGGGGTGTTCGGGGCGACGGGGGCAGGTTGGGTGCAGGCAACCGGCTGTCAGGGGCGGCCCTTGATCCAGGTGGGCAATCTCAGCAAAGCCCTCGGCAGTATGGGCGGCTATGTGGCCGGCAGTGCGGCTCTGGTGGAATACCTGCGGCATCGTGCCCCCACCTGGATGTACAGCACCGGCTTATCCATTCCCGATACCGCAGCAGCGGCAATGGCCGTGGCCATCGTCCAGCAGGAACCGGAACGGCAAGCCCAACTGTGGCGCAACATTGAGGCGCTACAGGAACGGTTGACCCAGGCGGGGTTGCCTTTGCGTTCCCGGGGCGTCTCCCCCATTTTCATCCTGCCGGTGCGCAGTGCGGCGATGGCCCAGGCCTTGGAACCCGCCTTGCTCCAAGCAGGGGTGTTTGCGGCGGTGGTTCGTCCCCCCACCGTGCCTACCAGTCGCCTGCGTCTGTCGGTGACCAGTACCCATACACCCGCGCAACTGGAGGAATTGGTGGCGGTTTTGACGCAGTTCCGGGGCTACTACGATGGCAGCTAAATCCGGCTACACCCTGCCTGTGTTTGCCTGTGCCAGTGCGGTGGCCGCATGTCACTTCCTACAAACGGAAGAACCGCTAGAAACGGTCACGTTAGATTTGCTCGAACCGCCGGAAACGGCCGTCATTCCCATTGACCAGGTGGCTCCTTTGCCGGATGGGGGGGCATTGGCCGTGACCCATTCCCAGCCGGGCGACAATTTGGATATCACCCGGAATACGCCGGTGTGGGCGGTGGCGGCTTGGGCAGGCACGGGGGAAAAGGACCAGGAATTCCTGACGATTCGAGGGGGGTTTGGGGTGGGCTGGCACCGAGAAAGCGGCCAACCGGCGATTTACCGCTACGCCCAACGCTTGCTGCGCCACCATCTGCGTCCGTCTCGTCCTTTGACAGTCACCATCATTCTCCCCCAGGGACGCCGCCTGGCCGAACGCACGTCTAATGCCGCCTTTGGGGTGGTCGAAGGTTTAGCGCTGCTGGGCACCAGCGGCATGGCCCACCCGTTGAGCGCCCCGGAGCAACTTGACCAATTTCGCCAGGAATTGCGGCAGAAGGCCGGTCAACACGACACTTTGGTTTTTTGCATTGGCGAAAACGGTTTAGATTTGGCGCGGGCTTGGGGCATTCCCGGCGAGTATCTGGTGAAAACGGGCAACTGGCTGGGGCCTTTGTTGCTAGAAGCAGCCTTATGGCCGGTGCAAACCCTGGTGCTGTTGGGGTATCACGGCAAACTGCTGAAACTGGCAGGGGGCATTTTCCACACCCATCACCACCTGGCCGATGCCCGCTTGGAAATTCTCACCGCCTGTGGCCTGCGGGCGGGGTTGCCCTTGCCGGTGTTGCACAAGCTCCTCACCCAGCCGACGGTGGAAGCGGCCATGCGTTATCTCCAACAGGTTCAGCCCTTAAAAGTCCGCACCCTGTATGACATTCTCCTGGCGCAGATACAACAGCGCACCCAGAGCTACCTGCGGGCGCACGGCGGTCGTCCCCTCCGGATCGAAGTGATATTATTCGACCGGGAACGGCAGGTTGTCGCGCAAACCCCCGGCGTGCCGCCGCCATTTCTCCCCGCGCGGGGAAGTAGCCTGCGCTAAAATCCACTATATTTCTGTAGGCGAGCGCATCCTATGACCAAAACCGTTGCCGAGGCAATGACCCCCAACCCGGTGGTGGTGTACCCGCAAACCCCGATTGAGGAGGCAATAGCCATCTTGGGGGAACACAAATTCAGCGGCCTACCGGTGGTAAACGAACGGCATCAATTGGTGGGGGTTTTGTCCACACAAGACATCTTGCAACGCCAAGCGGGGCTGCGCCCACCGGTATTTTTTTGGTTTATGGATGCGGTGATTTGGCTGGAGAATCCCCACCATTACCGGCAAGAACTGCACAAGGTATTGGGAGCAACCGTCGCAGATGTGATGACCCCCAACCCCATCAGCATTCGCCCGGAGGAATCCCTGACGGTGGCTGCCCACAAAATGCACCAGCACCGGATTCGCCGCCTGCCGGTGGTCAATTCGGAACAGCGGGTGGTAGGCATTCTCACCCGCGGGGACATTGTGCGCAGCATCGCCCTAGAAATGGGTGCGCCAACGTGACCAAGCCCGGCTAACGCTGCGGCAGGGGGATAGAGGGCATAAAATTTAAGACAGACCTGATTACGAAGGTTGTACCGAAAGGCATGCGGGAATTCACGACTGGGGAGACGGACACTTTGGCTGTGGTGGGGAAACCCAAAACGGTACGTGTGGCCGTAGAACCAGGCATCTCACCGGGTGACCTTGGGAGCATTCCCTGTCTGGTGGGGAATAGGTCACAAGCAAGCCCATGGTTGGTGTAGGGTTGCAGGCAGGGAGAACCTGGTCGTTCCTGCCGTGGTTGAACATGTCTTTTCCGGCGGGGTAGGTATGTGCGGCATTGTGGGTTATGTGGGGTTACAGTCGGCTACCCCGATTTTGATGGAAGGGTTGCGGCGGCTGGAATACCGGGGGTACGATTCGGCGGGTCTGGCCTGGTACAGCGACGGCGAACTCCACATCCTGCGGGCCTCAGGGAAGCTGCACAATCTCCAAGCCCGTTTGCCCAACACGGTCAGTCATGTGGGCATTGGTCATACCCGCTGGGCCACCCACGGCAAACCAGAAGAACGCAACGCCCACCCCCAGGTGGACAACCGGCGGCGGGTGGCAGTCGTGCAAAACGGCATCATCGAAAATTACCGTTCCCTGCGGGAGG
>Ga0197142_1000655_pt1 | contig 31937 bp, 27 predicted proteins | sample GBS60_MetaG_FD_148614 | JGI IMG/M metagenome (GOLD analysis project Ga0197142, IMG submission 148614) | Sediment microbial communities from Great Boiling Springs, Gerlach, Nevada, United States - GBS 60_MetaG | ecosystem: Environmental > Aquatic > Thermal springs > Hot (42-90C) > Sediment...
TAACATTTCTCATCTTCTCAGCGATAAAGGTAATTAGAGGGCTTAGAAGTGAACTGGAAGATGAGATCATCGGTTTAGATGAAAGTCAACATGGTGAAAAGACCTATAACCTTCATGGGTAGAAAGGAGAAAATAGATGAAAAAGATAGAGGCTATAATAAAACCATCCAAACTGGATGAGGTCAAGGATGCCCTTAGTGGCATTGGGATCCAAGGTATGACTGTATCAGAGGTAAAAGGCTTTGGTAGACAGAAGGGGCATGTTGAAATCTATCGGGGCAAGGAGTATGTTGTGAGATTCCTTCCAAAGTTAAAAATAGAGCTCATAGTTCCCGATGACGTTGTTGAAACCACAATTGATATAATAAGATCCAAAGCAAGAACAGGAAATATTGGGGATGGAGAGATTTTTATATACCCCCTTGATGGAGCAGTAAGAATTAGAACTGGTGAAAGAGATGAAGCCGCAATTTAAAATTAAGTAATATATCTCTTCATTTGGGTGTGAATTTATCTTTAGTTAGTGTTTACATAACGAAGCAAATACCTCGTAGGAAATATAAAGCTTACGAGGTATTAAAATTTAAGCTTAATTTCGAGTATCAAAACACTTGTTTGGCCCTTCAGAAATACAGTTTTCACAGAACTTTTCAGATTCAAGATATGCAATGGCATTGTTAATATGATGTGGTTTACCAATTAGTAAAATTATGTCACCCTTTCTGAGTACAAATTCAGGTGATGGATTCTGATAGATCTCATCATCTCTTTGTACGGCAATAATAGTTGCACCTGTCTCGGCCCTTAAAGCAAGATCTTTAATTGTTTGACCATCTATTTTAGATGCATCTTTTATCAGATAAGTCTCTGTATCTATTTTCCCTAATAGCTCAAGCCTTTCCATAAGTGATTTGGTTGGGAGCTCAACAGTTCTTAATGCACAGTAACTATCTTCTCTAATCTTATTTATGTGCTCTAATATTATATTCCTTGGGGTGTGATAGTAGTGAAGTACCCGTGAAAAGATTTCTATTGAGGTTTCAAATTCTTCTGGGATTACTTCAGTTGCACCAAGCTTTATTAAATCATCGACCTCTGTTACAAAACGAGTTCTGACTATTATACGGAGCCTTGGGTTTTCTTGTCTTGCTATTTGAACAATTCTTCTTGTGGCTGAGGGATCAGATATGACAACAACTAAGATTTTTGCACGGTTAATTCCCATCTTGTGAAGGAGTTCAACTGAGGTTCCATCTCCGTAGTATATAGGTTCTCCTTTCTTTTTCATCTCCTTGACGGTATTCGGATTCATCTCCAATACCTGATAAGGAATCCCCGAAGACTTTAAAACCTTTGCAAGGTTCTTCCCATTAACACCAAATCCTACTATAATTACATGTTCTGCTTTTTCTTCTCTAATATCGTCTGTTTCTTGGTTTGTCAGTTTAACCGTTATAAAAGAAAGCTTTCTGGATAAAAAGTCAGAAATTCTTGGTGATGATGCCATAATAAAGGGAGTAAGAAGCATTGTAATCACTGAGGCAGAGAGAAACACCTGGTAATTTACATCTTCCAAAAGCCCTGCTTTTTTACCTGCAATTGCAAGGACGAAAGAAAACTCACCGATTTGAGCAAGATAAAACCCAGCCAAAAGAGAAGTTCTAAAATTCTGCCCGATCAACAAGGAGGCACTTGTTGTTATAAAGGACTTAGCTACCACTATAAGGAAAACTGTGCTTAGGACCACAAAGAGGTTATTAATAAAAAATTGGAGATTCATTAGCATTCCAACTGATATGAAAAACAGGCCTAAAAAACTATCTTTAAGTGGCATAATGTCAGAGGTTGCTTGAGATGCATACTCAGATTCTGATATAATAATCCCTGCAAGGAATGCCCCTAAGGCCAACGAAAGACCTAAAGCTGATGTTAGAAACGCCGTTCCAATGCAGAGAACTATTATTGTTATAATGAATAATTCACGGCTTCTTGTTTTAACTATTTCATGTAATACAAATGGTACCGCCCATCTTGCTGCAAGTAGAACCGTTGCAAGGAGTAAAAATGCTTTAAACATTGTAAATAATATATCACCTAACCTTCCACTGCCTCCCTCCAGGATAGGGATAAAAAGCATAAAAGGAACAACACACAGATCTTGAAATATTGATATACCAACAGATGTTCTACCATATGGAGAATTTATCTCTGCCCTATCCATGAGAAGTTTGATAACGATTGCTGTACTACTAGGGGCTATTAAAAACCCATCAAATAATGCAGCATTAATGTTGTGATTGAGAAAAAGAAAGCTTAACATGCTTACAATAACTATAGTTAATACCACTTGAATTAGTCCTGCACCAAAAACCTGATTACGAAGCACCATGAGATCTTTAATTGAAAACTCAAGGCCTATAGTAAACATAAGGAGTATCACGCCGATTTCTGCAAAGATCTCAACTTCATGTACATTTTTTATTAGCCCCAACCCATAGGGGCCAAGGATTACTCCTGCAATAAGAAATCCAACTATGGAGGGTATTTTTAGCCTGCCAAGGATATATATAGCAATGGCGGAAATGCCGAAGATTATGAGTAAAGACTTCAAGAATTCAATTGCCATACGGCTCTCCTTTTTCTGTTTATGGGAACTGACTTATAGGTTTTGTATTATCATTTGGCAGAAAAGAAAACAAATTCTGTTTTGCAGCCTCATGAGGCTGTCTAATGGGACTTGCCAACCTAAACCAACCACAAAACATTTAGTATATGTAACTATCCATCAACCATTGGTAATGTGTTTTAGCATATTTGCGTAGTTTTGTCTAAAAAGCTTTCTAAAAAGTAGCATCCTTATCCCACGAGGTTTCATATCTAATATTAGGGGGGTGATGAGGTCCTGAAGTTGGGTTATGGGTTGCAAAGCAGTATAGAACACTCATTCATCACTTAGGGGAAAAAACTTTGGTGAAGGGGCTGGCTGGGGAATATTGTCCCACAGGAATCGCTCTCTTTCTATGTGATGGGGGTATGTTGTAGTCTCCTCAATGGACAAAACAGGTGTTACACAGGCATCCAGTTTTTCAAATACCTGGCCCCATTCTGCTTGGGTCTTTTCTTTAAAGATTCTTTTAAAGAGTTCTTTCATCTGGGGCCAAGAACTCTGATCTTCCTTTGGAGGAAGCTCTTCTTCTCTGAGGCCAAGGCCTGTTAAAAGTTCCCTAAAAAACTTTTCTTCTATGGCTCCCACTGCCATGAACCTTCCATCCTTGGTCTCATATACTTGGTAGTAGGGTGCTCCCCCATCTAATCTGTTAAAGCCCACTGGCTTTGGCATCAAGCCGTTGTAAATGAGCCCGTAAACAAAAGTGGCAAGGTAGTTTACTCCCTCGGTCATGCTCACATCAATTACAACCCCCTTTTTTGTCTTCTCCCGCTCAATCAAGGCCAAAAGAATTCCAAAGGCTGCCATAAAACCACCTCCTGCAAAATCTGCAAGGAGATTCAAAGGAGGCACTGGCTTTTTCCCTTCACCTGTAAATAGGGAAAGCACGCCTGAAAGTGCCAAGTAGTTTATGTCATGGCCTGCCTTTTTACTGAGTGGCCCTGCCTGCCCATAGCCTGTAAGTCTTACATAAATGAGTCTTGGATTATCTTTTGAAACATCCTTCGGCCCAAAACCAAGCCTTTCCATCACACCAGGCCTAAAGGGGTCTATGAGCACATCTGCTTTCCTTAAAAGTTCCTGGAATTTTTCTCTGCCTTGAGGCACTTTCAAATCTAAAGACAGGATTTTTTTCCCCCTGTGGAGTGGATTATATTTCATTTTCTCATAGGTTTCCAAATTGGGCCTTGTCACAAGTGTAACTTCTGCCCCAAAGTCTGCCAAGACCATCCCACAAAAGGGGCCTGGTGCCAAGCCTTCCATCTCAATCACCTTTAATGTGTCCAATGGCAACATTTAGTCCTCCTCTTGGCTCATCAATTTGTATCCTAAAAACATCAAGATTCCTCCCAACACCATACCCTGGATCCCCCAACCCATATGGGCCAAAAACTCCTGAATCCCTAAAAGTAACAAAAGATAGGTGAGTATATCTGTAAGTTTATGGGAGATGAGGGCAACTGCCAAAGGAATCACCGTTAAAGAAGGATTAAACACAGAGGCTGGCACAATATAGCCTTCTGTTAATGCATTTGAGATCCCCAATATGCTCACTCCCACTGACATGGCAACAAACACCTTGGCACCCACACTTTCAAAGGAGATACCAAAGGCCTCCGCATATGTTCTTCCAGATTTAATCAGTTCGGCTTGATAGTAAAGCCTTCCCTTTATCTCCTTTGTATAATACCCCAAAAGGCTTAAGGTCAAAAGTACACCCAGGAGAAGACCTTTTGCCATCCCGTTTTCAAAGGATCTAAAAATTCCGTCTGCTCCTCCTGTAATATCATACAAGATTCTGGAAAGTTCTTGGCCCATGAGCATAAAGCACAAGGAACCTAAACTGAAGTACATGGGATCGAGATTTTTAAGCACATAAAACATAAAAACGGAAAGGATAAATGCCAAAATGATCCCTAAAACCCAGCCGTATGTTTGAAGTATAACTGTACAATACGAACCTAATGCCAAAAATAAACACTGTCCCAAGGGTAAGATTAGCGTAGTCTTATATAAAAAATACATTGAAAAAGACAACACAAAATAAATAATGAATCTATGTAGAGAACGCTGGATATCAAGAGGAAGAAAGATAATGCTTCCAAGCCCTAAGATTACAGCAAAGAAAATACTAAGCCTTTTCATATATTAAGCCTAATTTTGAACGATAAATTAGTATAACTATAAACGTAGCAAAGATGATCAGGTTTCTTATCTCTTCACCCAGATAATAGCTAATTAAGACTTCGAATAACCCCAGTCCAAATGACACTAAAACTATGTCTGTAATCTTAAAAGGCCTTGCAAGCCCTACAATCAACAGGGCCTTTATGGTCAATTCTAAAGCCCAAAAGGGACTTAATGGCACTATAGATGCAAGTATAACCCCTGAAAATACAGTGAGAAAAACCGAATACAAAAACACAATAAGGTTTATACTTTTAAGTTTAATACCAACTATCGTTGCAGCCATTGGGTTTTGGCTAACTGCCAAGATGCACCTACCAGTGTCTGTATGTTTCAAAAACAGGCGGGTTAAAAGGCATATTGTCACTGAAAGTGCTATAGCCAAGACCCTTGGGGTATTAAAAATAACCCCAGGTTCAGGTGAAAGATAATCCAAAAAAATCACTCCACCTGGAAGAAGTTTTGCTCCCAATTCCTCCACCACCTTGATAAGCCCAAGTCCCATAACCAATATCCCACTCCCCCTTCTGGAACCCCCTTCAGAATGCTCCACAGAGAGGACCTTAAAACCAAATCTCCAGGTAAACCATAGCAACAGGGCAAGAATGAGGACAGAGGTATACCCTAATGGGCCAAAGGCCTTTAGGTTTAGTCCGCAGATTAGTATCAAAGGCCCTGAAACCATTATGGCCCCATGTCCCATGTTGGCTAAGCCAAAGATGTTTAATATCAAGGCAAGACCAAGGGCTAAAATACCATAAACCCCGCCTAAGCTTATGCCCGAAAGGAGCAGCTCAGTTTGCACTTGCCTTTTGGCTCCTGTATTTATGTTGGGAAGTGGCCATTGATTCTGGCCACATGATTTGATAAGTGCCCTGCTGGATTTGGGCAGGCATGGGATTTATCCTTCCGTGCCCTTTTGCCTCAAAGGAGTTTTTCCCACAGAGGGTATCATAATCTTTGGCTTTTAAGGAACTCAAAATCTGGGAATTTGAAATTCCTTGGCTTTGTTTTAAGGCCTGTTCCACCGTCTGAAATGCGGCAAAATATGCCGATGCCCAAGGGTAATCATAAGGATCAATGTTTGCCTGCTCTAATAGCGTCACAAATTCCTCTGAGCCAGGTGTTTTCATGCCTTTTACCCAGTACATTTGTCCTGTTACATTTTCAGCAAAATCTCCCACTGCCTTTCTAAATACACCACTATGGTGAATACAATGAAATTCTTTAGCTTCAAGACCTCTCTCTTTTGCTTGCCTCATAAATGCACTTGCGAAATGTACATTAGCAGAAACAAAAATAAGATCAGGTTTTTTATTCTTGAGTTTTAATATCAAACTTGAAAAGTCTTGGGTATCAGTTGCCACTATATCTTCTTGTACTATGTTAAATCCATAACTTGTAGCCAACTCTTTAGACCCATTATATACACTCTTGGGATGCATGCTATCTTCCACTACAAAAGCCACAGTTTTTATGAAATTTTCATGTTTTAGTAAATCCCAGTAGTGTTTGGTATAGTTTGGAGCAAGGTCTAAGATACCCAAAAGCCATTTAAAATCCCTTTCATATATCTTTGGAGAATTTCCACAAATTGCAATAAATGGAATGTTATTTTCTTCAGCAGGGATACTTGCAACAAAAGTAAGCGGACTACTATATGGTCCCATCAGCAAATTAACCTTGTTAGCCCTGATTAATCTCTCATAAGAAGTGCGTGTGGTATTTTGGTCTGAGCAGTCATCATAGACGATTATTTCTAATCTGTGAGATGTGCCACCTATGTTTATCCCACCTTTTTGATTTACATTGTTTTCCCACGCCTTTATCAGGTTTTTAAAAGGCCCCACTTCTTGAGAAAACGGGCCGGTCATTGAAACCGTCATCCCTATCCTAAAAGTAGGTTGTTCAGCTTTAGAAGTCACGGATGTAAGCATTATTAAAGAGCACAATAATAGGTAAAAGACTCCTTTTTTCAACATCTTAAACTCCTTTTTAAAAGATTAAGATTACAAACCCTTAAATAACCAAGGCCACCCAGAATGGGTCTGGGTGGCCTTAGCCTGATCATAACCCGCAATCAAATCATATGCCCCTCATGGGGCAACAAGACTAAAGAAGCCCGAGCTTGTACTTCAAAGATTTTAAGGTGTTTTTCATAAGCATTGTAATGGTCATAGGACCTACACCGCCTGGGACAGGTGTAATCCAGCCTGCTATCTCCTTTGCTGCTTCAAAGTCCACATCTCCCCTCAGAATGGGAACCATCTTCCCTGTTTTTTCACTTAATTTTTCTCCCACTCTGTTTACTCCTACGTCAATTACACAAGCCCCTGGCTTGATCCACTCTGGTTTTACAAGGCCTGGTACACCTGCTGCAACAATGAGGATATCAGCCCTCTTGCAATGGAAAGCTAAGTCCTTTGTGGCAGTGTGCACCACTGTAACTGTGGAGTTGGCTCCTTTTCCTTTTTGCATCATCATAACTGCTATGGGCTTACCCACAATATTGGACCTTCCCACCACCACAACCTCTGCACCATTTGTCTCCACACCCGATCTAACTATTAATTCCTGGATACCAGCAGGTGTACAAGGAGGAAACTTCACTTCCGAGCCGCCGATCATGAGCCTTCCCACGTTAACGGGGTGGAAACCATCCACATCTTTGTCCGGATCAATGGCATTTATCACCTTTTTCTCATCTATATGTTTTGGCAAAGGCAGTTGCACAAGTATGCCGTGGATCGAATCGTCCTTGTTATACTTATCTATTAGTGCCAAAAGCTCGGCCTCTGAAATATCAGCAGGCCTTGTGTCTTGCACCTCGTGGTAGCCCAACCTTTTGGCAGTCTGGATCTTTAGGGTCACGTAAGATACAGAAGCAGGATTGTCTCCCACTAAAATGGTTACAAGGCCTGGGACCACACCGTATTTTTCTTTAATCTCTTTAACCTCTTGCTCGATCTCTTTTAAGATCTCTTCTCTAATCTCCGTACCTAAGATCAATTTGGCTGTCATGATAAACTCCTTTCATGGGTTTGATTTTGGCTTGTGAAAATTTTCTTGAGCCAAGGCCATATCACAAGTATCCTTTTATTTCAATTATTTTTATCACCACTTCACAGGAGGACATATAATGTTTAGGCTCGTTTACATAACTGCACCAAATTCCCAGGAAGCTATTCGCATAGGTGAGGTGTTGGTCTCTAAAAGGCTTGCAGCCTGTGTAAACATATACCCTGAGGTAAGATCCATCTATTGGTGGCAAGGAAAAATGGAAAAGGAAAATGAATCTGTTCTCATAGCAAAGACGAAGGCCCAGCTGGTTGAAAGGCTAATAGAAGAAGTTAAATCAATTCATCCTTATGAATGCCCTTGCATCATAACATTTGAGGTTAAGGAAGGCTTCAAACCTTTCTTGGATTGGATAGATCAAGAAACACAATAACCGTTATTTTTTTCTGAATCTTTTAGCTATAATTACACCAATTATAAAGGTAACAATCAAAGCCCCTGCGATCATGTTGTAGTCACGCATAAGTTTAATTGTTCCTTTTTTAACAATATCAAAATTTCTACCCATGAGGTAACCCATGTATATCCAAATAAGATTCCAAATAATTGCACTTATAGCTGAAAGCAAAATAACATAAGTTGTATTTAACTTTAACAAACCAGATGCTATTGATATAACTGATCTAATGCCAGGCAAAAATCTGTTTAATAGTACTATAGTGTAACCATGTATCTTAAATCTTTGCTCTGCTTTCAAAATGGCATTTTTTGGAAAAAACTTGTAATTTTTCCTCAGAAAAAAGTCTCGCCCTAAGTATTTTGAAAGAAGAAACAAGGTCATAAAACCTGATGTACTTCCAATTGTGGTGCTAATCAAAACTCCAATAAATGAAACCTTTTCTATAGCAACAAGAAATGCACCTATTGCAGTGATTGTATCACCTGGGATAGGTGGAAATATATTTTCAAGCCATGCTGAAAAACCCAAACCAATGTAAAGGATGTAAGGTGGAAGGCCTTCAATTGAATTTAACCCCAACAAATAACTAAATTAACCTCCTCTTTATGTTAGCTCTTTTATCCCATTCTCTTTGATATGCCTCGGTTAGTTTAAAGAGATGGTTACTCGATTGAATAAGACTTGCAAAATTTTCTCTAAAAGCATTTTTGCCCAAAATTGAATAGCTCTTTTGGGCGCATGCCGAAGGAGATGGCCTTAAGGAGAGCATACAAGTATCCAGAGTTTCATTTACGATCCCCAATCCAGCTCCATAAACTGAGGAGGGAAAGGGAGTATCCACTACAAAGGATCCAGTATTGAACGCCTCCAAATATGGGTTACATTCAACATTCCATTCCTTATAAAAGGGTTTATGGGTATGGCCAAAGACAAAGATCCATTTCTCGAATACTTTAATCTCATAACCATATTCGTTAAGCTCTTCAGCTATTTGATGTCTCAATGGTTCATTAACATACCATTGAATGTTATACATAAGTTTTTCGCTAACTATTTCTTTGTGTTTGTATCTTTCTGCCACTTCATATATAAATCTTACGGCAAACTTAAATATGTGGGATAGAATTTTTTTCATAAGTTTTCTCTTTGCTGGCTTAAAAATGAGTGTTTCAGCTAATCTTTCACCTGATTTATACATCACTGTTTCAATCTTCTTAGGAGACTGTAGCATATCATAAAATGTTTCCACATCCCTTCCCAGTTCCCCTGTAAAACCAAAGGAGGAAAACAGAAATTCTATCCAGGGGTGATTTTCTTCTTCTAATCTTTCAACTGAATTGGGAAGCGGAACTCCAAAAATTATGGATCTTAAATTGCTGAGAAAGCAATAAATCGGTTCCAGGAAATGGCCGTGGTGTAAAAGCAATATCTTCTTTGTCTGTTCATCGGCAATACAATAATTGGGATACAAGATTTTCAGATCTATTCCCTCTTGCTCTATTCTTTCCCAAAACCATGGCTTCACATAATGATAATCCTTTGAAGCAACACACTTTGTCCTATTCCATGGCCTTTCTTTTAATGCTTCATAACCTTTTCTGTTCACATATGACACGTACTGAGCATTTTTTGCCAACTCCCAAACACGGTGGTCGTGATTTCCTGGAATGTATATGACCCTTTGGAATAACTGCCTATCTTTCACCAGGTATTGAAGGAACTCAAAGAATATTTTTTGGGCAGAAATGGGATCGGACAAAGCAAATTCCACCACATCTCCCAAAAGGATAAGCCAGGGCTTTTCCCTATTTTTAGAGGTGATTTCTCGAAGGAACCCTGCCAAAATTTCCCACAGATTGGAACCAATGCTTGGATTTGGCTCTCCGCAAGAATCCAATGGAGTTAAAAGGCTATCTTCCTCTCCCAAATGGAGGTCCGATAGCACTATATACTTAATTTCCCCTTCTCTTTTTATAGGCTTGCCTCCTCAGGAAATCTTGAAGAATTCCTCTTGGAATTCGGGCTTACCCTCATATTTGGCCATAAACACTCCTGGGAAAAGGTCTGGCCTCAAAATAAAGGTGGGATCCACCTTAATACCTGCCTTGTGCAAGGCATCCACAATCTCACTTGGATCAGGTGGGCACCCCTTTACTGCTATAAGCTCTTGGATGTTGGGATCCTTTTTATTCAAGGAATACATGCACTTTCCCAAAAGCACGGTCTTTTTCATGCCCAGTGACGGCCTCATGGATTTCCCTGTTAAGATCTCAACCCCATCCCATTCCTTCCCTTGCCATGCCCTTGCAATGGAATAGAGTACTATGCCGTTTAGATTGGAGCAATAGGTGCATATTGTGAGGTCATATTTGGGATATCTTAAACCCTTTATACCCAATCGGTACAGGGGCAAGGGAAGGCTATTGTCCTTTGTGTAAGGGAAGGTGTATTCGTGACGACTCTTATGTTCCTCAATGGATTCGCCCACCACAGTCACATCACCAAGATCTAACGGCCTATTTTGTCTTTGAAGGGCATGGACTAAATGGGGCACCTCTGAGGGCTCATAACCCAAAAGACTTGCACCCACTTTATCTGCCGAATAAACATCTTTGGACGCCACAAGGATGTTGGACCTCTTGGCCTTTCCATCAAAACCTGGTCCTCTTTCTAAGGTGAAGATGCCATCTATGAGTGTAAAGACAGGTGGTAAGGGTTCTACAAGCCTTGCAATGATAAAATTCAAATCTTTAATTTCATCCTTTGAATGGCACTTTTTCCTTGAATTTACATCAATCAGCCCTTTTAGGTTCTTTATTCCAAGGCTTACAACAGCCTGGGCATGTGTCTTTAAAACTGGCAAATCAATAATCATGTCAGCTTCCAATGCGTCTTTGTTATAATTGAGTTTTATCCCATCTCCCAGATCAACCTTTTTGAACTTATGCTCAAATATGTTTATGACCTTAATCCCAAATCTGTTCTTCAAAGTATTATAGCCAAGCATTTCAAATGCATGGGCAGGGGAATCTGTATCTTTTATGTGATTACTTACAATGCCCTCACCTATTGTGATATCATCTACTCCAGCTTCTTTTAAAATTAAAACCACATCTTCCACAACCCTTGAAGTGGTTATCACTCCCCACTTAGGGAAAATCGTCTCCTTTGTCCAAAATACGATGTTTGGTTTTATAAACACTTTGTGATTCTTTTTGATCTCACCAAATCCACCTGCAAGCTCTATTGCCTTTTTCACAGATTCATAGGGCCTTTCATATTTCACCAAAGAGACTAATCTTTTCATTTTCCTTCCCTCAAACAATTAATTTTGGCTCCTCAAAGATCATTATAAACGCAAGGGAGTTAGAACCAAATAACAAAAATGTCAAAATTTTACGTTTATCTAACAGTGCCTTATCTGGCAAGCTCTTCTTTTGCCGGCAAATTAGGAGGTCGTTTATTTTGGTTGTTTTAGTCCATTTGTTTTAAGACTACCTGGCCGCTAATCACACCATATTTGGACCAAATTTTGTGCAGGCCCCTTGGTATTAAAGGCTTACCCCATACAGGAAAAACTACCCTATGGTGTTTTTTAAGCTGACAGATATTGGTATTTTTGTTTAGGCTAACATCCTTGATATATACAAAAACTCAATGGATAATTTTTATCGAACATAGAGGAGTTCAAGCTGGTTGGAATTACAGAAGGCCTCCTTAAAGATCATAGGCTACCTTAAGAAAAAGTGCCCAATTCAGGATAATTGCTGAGATGACCCTCTGGGGCTTTGTAGTACTTCTTGGAATAGTAAGCCTTTTGGGAGATATTACATATGAAGGTGCTCGGAGCATCTTAGGCCCCTATTTGGCTCTATTGGGTGCTGGGGCATCTGTGGTTGGTATTGTAGCAGGTTTGGGTGAGTTTGTCGGGTACACATTTAGGCTCATTTCAGGATTTATCTCCGACAAAACCAAGGCCTATTGGCCAGTCACTATCCTTGGTTACTTTATAAACCTCTTTGCAGTTCCTGCCTTGGCATTGGCAAAAAGCTGGGAGATGGCCGCACTTTTAATTACCCTGGAACGAGCAGGCAAGGCAACCCGTGTGCCACCGAGGGATGCAATGCTATCCTTTGCCGCCAAGAAGACTGGTCGCGGATGGGCCTTTGGAGTGCACGAGGCACTGGATCAGATGGGAGCAATACTGGGCCCTGTGCTGATATCCATTGTAATTTTCTATGGTGGAGGCTACCGCTTCTCCTTAGGTTTACTCATGATACCTGCCTCAATGGCCTTTTTGGTCTTGCTGATTGCGCATAAACATTATCCAGCCCCCAATGAGCTCCAGATTCCACTTCCCACCCTAAATAAAAGCAAGCTGGAGAAGGGCTATTGGTGTTATATCCTTGCAGCATCGGCACTTGGAGCAGGATATGCAGATTTCCCCCTCATTGCTTACCATCTGAAACATACAAACCTGATGCTGGAAAGATATATCCCCATAATCTATGCAATTGCCATGGCAACAGATGCCATCTCTGCCCTTCTGTTGGGTAGGCTCTTTGACCGCCACGGCATAAAAATTTTGCCGATAGTCTGTTTTATAACTGCCCTATTCCCTCCGATGGTCTTGTTGGGCACACAAAATATTGTGGTCTTAGGTATGGTTATCTGGGGAATAGGTATGGGAGCACAAGAATCCATTTTGAGGGCCCAAATCGCCAATATGGTAAGCCCTGAAAAAAGGGCAACAGGATACGGAATCTTTTACACTGCCTTTGGTGTAAGCTGGTTCTTGGGAAGTGCTACCATGGGACTACTATATGATGTGTCATTACCTGCAGTAATTGCCCTTTCTATGCTACTTCAGCTTTTTGCAGGGATATTACTTTGGATGAGGTTAGGAATCTTGGAGCGGATCTTCACCTCAAAATGATGTCAGGAGGTGTATAAAAATCTTTGTTTTTCAAATGGTTTTGGATGTTTGGTTAGTTTTTCTTGTGACTACTTTTGCCACAAGGTGAGATCAGTTGGCATGTTAGTATTTAGTGTGATTTATTACAGCCATCCTTTTTTCAAACCCAACAGAGTTATTAATTCACCCCAGAACACTTAGGTCATTTTTGAGTTTAAGTGCAAGCTTAATAGCTTCAATCTCCTCAGGTGTGCAATGAGAGAGATTAGCAATAGTACGTTTCTTTACCTTTCCATTCTCCCTATATGACTCTCACAAGAGAATGGAATTGTATATTTTCTTCCCTGCTTTGCCTTTGGATTAATTCACCACTATGTGTATACATAATCCGCAGATCTTCAAAACCCGAACCCTTTCATATCCAGATCTATGCTGCCCTAAAATTTCTTCATCGTCCAGGCAAGACCATCAAGACCATACTCCTCTAAACCATGTCCATCTGTGGCAGATTACCATAAGGAAGGAAAAGGTGAGCAGTATAAGCCTATCAGTATCTTCGAAGGTGTACGTTGAACTGTAAAGTACTTTTGCCTTTCTCGCCCCTTTCGCCCCTCTCGCTTACTACGTAGTGCCCAAAAGTAAGGATTGAGTCTTGCAAGTGGTTGATTTTACAAATAAAAATTTTTGGGACCATGAACTTGGGTTAATACCCGCCAACCTCTTACACAAATGAGTATAAAAATCTACCTTGAGACTTTCAGGTGAAAAGCACTTGATTTTTTGACGGTCCTATAGGAAATTACATTTAAGGTCGGGGTGTGGCGCAGCCTGGTAGCGCACCTGCTTTGGGAGCAGGGTGTCGGAGGTTCAAATCCTCTCGCCCCGACCATTTTTGTGCAATATGATTAGTCTTCCAGATTGGCTTAGGTGGTAGTTACTAATCAAACTTGCTTGATCTCAGTTCACCTCTTCAAATTTGCCTTTCGGCATATGGCACACCCACAAGGTCTCTATACCTCGCGGGTGGGCCAATTTCATGCTAGGGAAATTAGGTTGGATGATTTAGTCTAACCTATTCTTTGAAACAGCAAAATAACTTACCTTCCAGTATGGCAATCCTGTCGTTTAGAAACCTTGTGTTAAATCCAGCATTTTTTAGTATGTTGTAGGCCATCTCTGCCCTTAGGCCTGTTGCACAATGTACTATGATCTCTTTGTCCTTGGGAAGTTCGTTTAAACGGGACTGCAACTGATCCAAGGGGATATTCTTTGCACCTTCTATACTTCCCGCTGCGCTTTCTTGTTGAGTCCTCACATCCAGGATCAACTTGTTTTGGGGTTTTGTCTTCACAATATTCATGAATTCATCGCCTGTGATCTCACCTGGTTTTGGCCTTGGAATGTAGAAGATCTTTGTCTGCACCATATCCTTTTGAGTGGGCAAATTCTTTGAAAGCCAGCCCTTAAACCCGCCTTCCAATATACCCAAGTTATTGTATCCCCATGAGGCAATCTCTTTATAAACAGGAGCAAGTTTTTCCAAATTTGTATCCTCATGGTAAAGCACAATGGGTGCCTTCAAATCCAAAGGAAACTGGGCCCTTTCTTGGGAGATCTGGGACAGATCAATTGCAACAGCACCTTGGATGTGCCCTGCCTTTGCTGCCTCAGGGCCCCTTGTATCTATCAATACCACGTAACCCAATGTGAACCTTACAAATTCCGGAGATGTAAGGAGGGGAAGCCCCGCTGACTTCCAAGCAGGGATGCCGTCGTGAAATACCTTTACATTGGTATAACCTTCTTTGGCTGCCAACCTGGCTGCCATTGGAGAAAGTATTCACCTAACCCCTAAGCAATAGAAGATCACAAGTTTGTCCTTCTCCTTTGGAAGGGTTCCCATCATCTCCTTCATCTTTGGGAATGGAATGTTTATGGCGGTTGGAATGTATCCTGCCTGGTAGTGATTCTCCGGCCTTGAATCCACCAACACATAGTTTCCTTTTTCAGGTCCCTTTGCCACCAATTCCTTCAGTTGATCCACTTTAATAAGTTGGGATTCTGGCACTTCAAATTTAGGTTTGGCTATAAGTTCCTGGGCAATAATTTCATCACCTTTCTTTTCCACCTTTACCAACACTGCAAGGCCTGCCTTTGCCTCTTCCAAAGAAGTGAGATTCTTTAGATTAATCCCCTCTTTGATCCTCAAAACATGGGTGGCATCACCTGTGTCGAGGGTAAAGGTGCCTGCCTTTTTGGATAGTGCCCCAAAATCTCCTGCCATGATCCCTGCCATTGCTTTGTAGTCCTGGTGGCAGGAGATACATTTTTGGTGCACCTTGGCCAAGGCCCCACTCCAGCAAAGGAAAACCGCAACCAAAACCAAAACCCCATTGACAATTTTTCTCTTCATTTTCACCTCCTTGTGGTAGTTAAAATCAACTTAAGGAGTGGATTTGATATTAGTCAAGGAAAAGATATTATATAAACCAAGTTTCCAAGGGCGTTTTCCTGTTCGATCCCATGATTAGGAGTTAAGATGAAGGTAATAATATTAGGTGCGGGAGAAGTGGGGCTAAATACAGGTAGTAAGCTTTCCCAAGAAGGCCATGAGGTGGTGCTTATAGAAAGGTCTCCTGAAAGGATCCAAAGGGTAAAAGATCAACTGGACGTGCAGGCTATTTTAGGTTCTGGTACCTCTCCAAGCGTTTTAAAGGAGGCAGGCATACAAGATGCCCAGCTCTTTTTGGCTGCCACAGACAGTGATGAAGTAAACTTGCTTGCATGCCTCTTGGCAAAGAATTTAAACCCACATGTTACAAGGGTTGCCAGGGTAAGGAACGAGGAGCTTGAAGACCCAAGTGTGCTTGGGAAAGACCACATGGGGATTGATTTTATCATAAACCCTGGAAAGGCAATGGTACAAAACATCATAAACATATTGGAGCATCCCTGGGCAGTTGATATCAGCTTTATTGCAGGTGGTAGGTTAAAGCTGGTGGAGGTGAAGATTGAGAATGATTCTCCCTTGGCGGGAAAAAGGCTTAAAGAACTGGTTCAATATAGGGGTCGGATATTAATTGGAGCCATATTAAGGGGGCAAAAGGTAATCATACCCAGAGGTGATGATAACATCCAAGAAGGAGATAGTATCTATTTCATAAGCCACGGCTACGATGAAAGTATACTGGAATGGATAAGGCCCAAAGAGCCTCCCTATGCAAGACGTGTGATTGTGGTGGGAGCAGGTGATGTTGGGACTTCCCTCACAAAGGAATTGGACAAAAGTAGATTTGAAGCCAAGATAATAGAAAAAGACAGGACAAAATGCCATGCCTTGGCCATGGGTCTAAACAAGGTTATGGTCATAGAGGGAGATGCTACAGACAGAGATCTTTTGCAGGAAGAAGAAGTGGACAAAACGGATTTTATAGTGGCACTCACCAATGATGAGGAAAACAATATCCTTGTTGCACTCCTGGCAAAGGCACTTGGCACAAAAAAGGCCATAGTGAGGATTAACAGGGTCAGTTATATGTCTTTGGTGTCCTCAATTGGCATAGATATTGTTGTTAGCTCTCGATTGGCCGCAGCAAAAGCAATACTTTCCTTTATAAGAAAGGGAAAGGTCTTGAGTGTAACACCTTTGGGAGCAGAGGATGCAGAGGTGATTGAAGCAGAGGCAGTTGAAAATTCTCCAATTGTGTATAAGGCATTAAAGGATCTAAAATTTCCCACGGATGCCCTTGTGGGAGCAATAGTAAGAAAGAATGAAGTTATCATACCAAAGGGCGACACCCAAATTATGCCAAAGGATAAACTTGTGATATTTGCATTGGAAAGTGCTGTAAATAAAGTGGAAGGGTTATTAAGTTCTGAGTAATAAGCAAATGAGGATCAGATGCACTGGAAAATAATTTTGAAGACATTAGGTGTAATGTCTATTATTTTTTCATTGTTAATCATTCTCTCCTCTGGAATATCGTATTATTATAGGGAAAATGTTTTCCTTTCACTCCTTTTGTCTGCCAGTATTCCTGCTGCTATTGGTATTGTATTACTATTGGTTCCTGCAAAGGAGCAAAAATCTGTTTCTCATAAAGAGGCCTATGCACTTGTATCCCTTTCATGGGTATATTCGTGCCTAATCGGAAGCTTTCCTTATTTTATTACCAATGTTGTTCCAACATTTACAGATGCCTTTTTTGAATCGGTCTCTGGTTTTACAACCACAGGAGCAACGGTATTAACCGGCTTGGAATCCTTATCAAAGGGAGTACTCTTTTGGAGGGCCCTTACCCAATGGTTAGGCGGTATGGGAATAATCGTATTATCCCTTGCCATACTTCCCTTTTTGGGGGTTGGTGGTATGGAGCTGTATAAGGCAGAGATCCCCAGTCCTGTGGCGGACAAGCTTACGCCCAGAATTAGGGATACGGCAAAGTTGCTCTGGAAGGTCTATGTGGGGATTAGCCTTTTGGAGTTCTTGTTATTGCTCTTTGGAGGGCTGTCGCTATTTGATGCCATATGTCATACTTTCACAACCATGCCAACAGGTGGTTTTTCAACCCAAGACAGCAGCATTGCAGGATTTAAAAGTTCATATGTGGAAACAGTCATAATTGTATTTATGGTGTTAGCAGGGATGAATTTTTCTTTGCACTATAGATTGATCCAAGGAAATTTTTCAAAGGTCATTAAGGATTTTGAGCTTAGGACATATTTTTTTATACTAGGACTTTCGTCAACTTTAATACTAATAGGCATAGTTGATCAATATCCAAACATTTATGAGGCAATAAGGCATAGTATATTCCAAGTGGTATCAATCATGACAACCACAGGATATGTGACCTATGACTATGAAAAGTGGCCAACCTATGCACAATTTATCTTACTTGTATTGATGTTTATTGGTGCAATGTCAGGATCAACTGGTGGAGCTATAAAAGTGATGAGGGTAATGTTATTGATAAAGCATGCCTTGAGGGAGTTAAAAAAACTAATTCACCCCCATGCAGTTATAGTATGTAAAATAGGCGATAGGCCCATAGAAGAAAACATAGTTAATTCGGTGGTTGGATTTTATGTGCTATATCTGGGAGTATTCGCTATTGCAACAATAGTGGTTTCTACAACCGGTTTGGATTTACTCTCATCCATCGGTGCTGTGGCATCGTGTATTGGAAATGTGGGACCTGCTTTTGGTGTGGTAGGGCCTGTGTCAACATATCAGGAGCTATCCTGGATTGCCAAATGGGTCTTGGGTTTTTGTATGATCATGGGAAGGATAGAGATATATACACTCCTTGTTACTATGCTACCATTTTATTGGAAAAAGTAAGCTTTAAATGCTTGGAGGTCTTATGGATTTAGAAGAACGTAGTAATTTAGCTGAGGCAAAAAGGAAAAAAAGGGAATTAGTGATAATCTGCATCCTATTAATTTGTATCCCTGTTATATTGTATTATGCATCAAGATCCCTTAGATGGAACATTGAACTTTCTGTAAAACATAAGATCCTTGTGTTTTCTCTGATAAATATTAACGTAATTCTTTTACTTTTGTTACTTTACTTGATTCTTAGAAATCTTGTGAAGCTTTTCATACAAAGAAGAAAAGGAATTGTGGGATCCCATATTCGAAGTAAACTTGTAGTATCATTTGTTGTTTTAAGTCTTTTTCCCACAATTGTACTATTTTTCGCATCAGTTCAATATATATCAGCATCTGTGGATTACTGGTTTAGTAAACAGATAGACAAAGCCATTAGCGATGCAACTCAAATAAGTATTGATTTTAAAAACTTAATAAGTAAGAGTTTTAAAGCAGAAATTGATAATATCTTTACTACCGAGTACTTAGAACAAATTATGTCAGGAAATGCTACCTTTAGAGAAGGCTCCTGGGATCTTGTGTTCATCTTGGATAAGCAGAGAAATATGATAAAGAGCCAATGGAAATCTCCCCAATTGGACGTAACCTCACATAACTTCTCCGAGTATCTTTTTAGCTTGGGGTGCTTTGAGGCAAGGGCCTGTGAAGCAGGCTACGCAGAGATCAAAGATAAGACTTTTATTTATGCCACAAAAGAGATTGAAGACAAAGATGATATACTTGTGGTGGTAAAAGGGGTGGCAAAAGAACTCCTTGAGAAGAGCAAAGCTGTGGCACTTGCCTCTGAGGAATACGGAGACCTTTCATCCCTTAGGGTGCCTTTAAAATCAGGACACCTTTTGAGCCTTACCCTTGTAACCTTGGTCATAATCTTTTCGTCAATATGGTTTGGGGTCTATCTATCTAAAGAGCTTACAATCCCAATTCAAGCCTTAGCAGACGCAACAAAGAGGATATCAGCAGGAGATTATAATGTTAAGATAGAGGCAAGGTCTGAAGATGAAATAGGGATACTGGTAAGACATTTTAACAGAATGGCTAAGGAGCTAAAGATAAGCAAAGAAAACCTTGAGCTTGCAAATCATGAGTTGAATATCAGAAATCAGGAGTTGGAAAGGCAAAAGCAATATATTGAATTCGTACTGGGAAACATTGGAGCCGGTGTAATTTCTACTAACAAGGAAGGTGTTGTTTCCACATTCAACAAAGCATGCGAAAGCATATTAAAGATATCCTCCCACAATGTAATTGGAAGACACCATTCTGATGTCTTTCCAAAGGAGATCAGAGAACTTTTGGAGAAAGGGCTTAACAAGGGAGATGAGGTTAAAAGGCAGATCAAGTACTTTGAAAATGGGCATCTCATGAATCTTCTTGTCTCTGTGAACGTAATGAAGGATGTATCTGGTTCTCCCATTGGGGTTGTGGCCGTACTGGAAGATCTAACAGAGGTGGAAAAGGCCGAGCGTATGGAGGCCTGGCAGGAAGTGGCAAGGAGGATTGCCCATGAAGTAAAGAACCCACTAACTCCCATTCAGCTTTCCGCCCAAAGGCTTACAAGAAAGCTCTCTCCCATTTTAAGCCAAGAGGATAAAATGGTTTTAGAGGAATGCACAGAGTTGATTCTTTCTCAGGTGGATGAACTGACTAGACTTGTTAGTGAATTCAGCTTGTTTGCCAGGCTTCCCAAGAGTGTTAAGGTGGAGATGGATCTGTTAGCCCTTGTAAAAGAGGTCTATGGAGTATTTTTAGAAAGACACAGGAATGTGGAGTGGGGTTTTGAGACAGTGGAAGGGCCTTTGCTTGTGATGGCAGACAGGGAGCAGTTGAGAAGGGCTATTACCAACATCTTAAACAATGCGGTGGAGGCAGTGATGGGAAAGGGGAAAGTTTTCATAAAGGTATCAAAAAAAGAGGATAAAGCAATGGTGAGCATACTGGACAATGGCCCTGGCATAAAGCCCGAGTATAGGCATAAGATCTTTGAACCCTATTTTTCCACAAAGCCCCAAGGCGGAGGACTTGGGCTTGCCATTGCCCATAGTATTGTTAAGGAACACCAAGGTGATATTGTGCTAAATTCAGGTATATTGGGCGGTACAGAGATGACTATTGTGCTGCCTTTGGAGTCATAAGGCTTATGCACCCACTTTTGTGGATATATCAAGGGCTATGGTTTTTTCTTTCCTCTCTGGGTGTGCCTGCTTTGGTAAGAAGAAGGAATCAATGGCTCTTTAGAAGGTGGTTCTGGAAAGGAGAGGAACTAAAAGGGTCTTGTAACAGATGCATCTGGATCCATGCCCTTTCATTGGGAGAGCTGTTCTCAGTTTGGAACCTCCCAAAGGCCCTTAAGGAGGAACTGAAGGGTGTGGACATATTTTTGAGCATAGGCACACAAAAGGCCTTCCAATACCTTAATAACCATCCACACCCATGGGTAGATGCCTATGCTCCAATGCCTTTGGACTTTTACCCTTCAATCAATAGGCTTTATTCAAAGATCAAACCGAAAATCTTGCTAATAACAGAATCGGATATCTGGCCCTTTTATATCTGGTACCTTAAGAATAACTCCGTTCCTGTAGTTGTGCTCAACGGAAGGATAAGCCCAAGTACATTTCAAAATTATAAGAGGTTCAGGCATCTGCTTAAGCCCCTATTTAAGCCAATAAATAAATGGCTTTTACAGTCCTTTTGGGATGAAAAAAGGCTTGTTGAAACAGGGGTGATTGAAAAAGAAAGGGTCAAAACAACTGGGAATTTAAAGTTTGATACAAACTGGGATGAGATCCTAAGCTCTAAGGAGAAGTGGTTAAAAGAACTGGGGTTAAATGCTTACGATAGGGTCTTTGTAGCAGGCAGCACCCACAAAGGTGAAGAAGAGATACTAATTAGGGCTTTGAGAAGACTTAAAGAAAGGCATAATTTTAAGGCCATCATAAGTCCCAGGGAACCAGGTAGGGCAATGGAAGTGTATCAGATCTCCAAATCCTTTGGTTTCAAGACCTGCCTTAGGAGTAGTGGCCTTAATAAAGATTGGGAGTTAATGATATTGGATACCTTAGGAGAGCTGAGGGAGATATATGGTGTGGGCTTTGTGGCCTTTGTGGGAGGTAGCCTTGTGCCCTTTGGAGGCCACAACCTCTTAGAGCCTGCTGCCCATGGATTACCAGTGCTCTTCGGCCCACATACCTTTAACTTCACCGAGATAAGGGAGCTTCTCCTTTCTGCAGAAGGGGGGCTGTTGGTAAGAGATGCAGATGAATTAATCCTTGCATTGGAGCAGCTTCTGAAGGATCCCCAAAAAAGGTCCTCAATGGGCAAAAATGCCAGAGATGCTTTTTACTCCCAAAAGGGTAGCCTCATGAGGGTGCTAAAGATAGTTAAAGAAGAGCTTAAATGTGCTGAAAAGGGTTTTGACCAATAGAGTGCCAGAAACACAGGTGCGTTATAGAGGCCTTTGCTCTAAAAGTCTTTTAAAGGCACTTTCCAATCTGTATCTAATGGCCTTGAAGGCAAGGGAGCTGGCTTACAAAAAGGGTTTCTTTAAGACTAAAAAGGCACCTTCTTTTGTGCTATCAATTGGAAACCTTACCTTAGGAGGTAGTGGAAAGACTCCCATCACCATGTTATTAGCCCAATGGGCAAAAGAAAAAGGTTATAGAGTAGCTGTGATAAGCAGGGGATACAAGGGGAATAAAAGTAGCAAAAAACCTATAGTAGTAAGTGATGGCAAAAGAGTGTATTTGGGCCCTAAGGAGGTGGGAGACGAGCCCTATATGATGGCAAAGAAGCTTAAGGATGTACCAATTTTGATCTCAAAGAGTCGTTTTAATGCCTGTGTCTTGGCAAAGGAGATCTTTGATACAGAAGTAAGCATATTGGACGATGGCTTTCAACACTTAGCCCTTTATAGGAACTTAAACCTCTTGATGTTGACACCAAATACCTTTCAAGATGAGCTTTTTCCCCTTGGTAATCTGAGAGAACCTATCGGTAGTATCACCAGGGCAGATGTATTGTTGGTGGTCTTGGATGAACTAAAAACCTTAGACCACATTTCTCTTCCATTTTTATTCAATGGGCCCATTTTTATTGCAAGGCAACTTCCCCACAAGGTTTATCTTGCAAAGGAAGCTAAGGAACTTGCCCTAAGTTTCTTGAAAGGTAAAGATCTAATAGCTTTTACTGGTATTGCCCAACCTGATAGGTTCTTGAACACCCTTTTTCATTTGAAGGCCAATGTGATAAAGTTTTACAGGTTTAAGGACCATCATTATTTTAGGCCAAAGGATATTCAAAAAATAAAACAGGAATTGGAAAAAGGCTTGTATCTGATCACCACTGAAAAAGACTGGGCAAGACTTGAAGAACTTTCCTATTTATTTGGTCCAGAGCTTTTGGTTCTATCAACCCATATAGAGGTGGAAAGAGCTGAAAAGTTTTTTGCACTTATAGAAAGGGCTATTTTAGGTGGAGTTAAAGATAAAAGATCCCTTGCTTAAGCTCCTAAGGACTATTTCTAAGGGCCTTTCATTCTTACCTTTTAAAGCCTTACCTTCAATAGCAAGTACCTTTGCCTACCCTCTTTCCAAAGTGCCCTGGTCCAGGAAGCAAGTGGCAATGGAAAATCTAAGGGCCTCTTTTCCTGAAATGGATGAAAGGTCCTTAAATGAACTTTATAGAAAGATGCTTGCCCACTTCTTGGCAGTGGGTTTGGAGATGGCCCATTTGGAATTTTCTCACCCACAAAGATTGAAAGACTTTTACACCATTGAGGGAAGAGATGTGATCTTAAAGGCCTTTAAGGATGGCAAGGGTTTGTTGCTGCTTACAGGTCACATAGGCAATTGGGAGTTATTAAATTTGGCATTTGCATTAGAATTTACAATGGACCTCCCTTTTAAGGCCTGCGTGTTGGCAAGGCGATTGGATAATCTGGCCTTGGAAAAATGGGTAAAGGGCATTAGAACCAGGTTTGGCACCAGTGTGATAGACAAACAAAACGCCATGAGGCAGATCTTTAAAGCCTTAAAGGCCAATTGGGCCGTTGGCATACTTTTGGATCAAAACGTGGACTGGTATCAAGGTGTGTTCGTAAAGTTCTTTGGTAGATGGGCCTGCACCAACAAGGGAATGGCTCAGGTTGCCCTTAAAACTGGTGCACCAGTGATCCCTGCCTTTGCCATTAGAAAGGCCTCGGGCTACAAAGTGAGTTTTCAGCCTCCCTTAAGGCTTATAGATAGAGGTAGGTTTGAGTGGGATACAGAGGAAAATACCCAACTGTTTACCAATATATTGGAGCAGGCCATAAGGGCCCATCCCGAGCAGTGGCTTTGGTTCCATAGGAGGTGGAAGACCAGACAGGCCTGGCCCATTGGAGAGGGCAATGGAAGGCCCTAAGATCCTTGTTAGACTACCCAATTGGGTGGGAGATTTGGTGATGAGTCTTCCAGCCTTTGAGGCAATCTTAAAGGCCTGGCCAGATAGGATAATATATGCTCTAACAAGGCCTGGACTTTTCTGTTTGCTGCCAGATATACCCAACCTGGGGGGGTTCATTCCCTACCCAAAGGAAAAAGGCATTAAAAAGATTGGGCTTATCTTGAATACTGCCAAGGCATTAAAAGAGAGCCGTTTTCAAAAGGCCATTTTGTTTCAAAATGCCTTTGAGGCTGCATTGCTTTGTAAGTTTGGGCAGATAAAAGAGATCATTGGCTACAACAGAGACCTAAGGGGCATATTCCTAAGCAAAAAAATCAAGGTTCTTTCGGTAAAAACCCACCAGGTCGACTATTATTTGAATATAGTAAGACAAATGGGCATTGCTTCACCCTTTACCAAGCCCAATCTTACCCTAAGGTCTATTGAAAAGGAAAAGGCCCTTCAATTTTTGAACTCATATGGTGTAAATCCCAAAAAGGGCATAATAGGCTTAGCCCCGGGTGCAAAGTACGGCCCGGCAAAGATGTGGCCTATTTCAAACTTTGAGGAGATTATAAAAAGGATAGTTTCAGAGCTTCCTTATCAGGTGATCATCTTAGGTGGAATGGGTGAATTACCAAGGCCTGTTTCCTTAAGGCATGAAAGGGTCCTAGACCTAATGGGAAAAACGGATCTTTCCGTGGCTAAGGCATTAATAGCACTATGCAGGGCCTTTATAACTAATGATTCAGGCCTCATGCATGTGGCTTATGCCTTGGATGTGCCTTTGGTTGCAATATTTGGGTCTACAGACCCAGACCTTACAGGTCCTCTGGGTAGAAATTCAAGGGTTGTGAGATCCTTTGTAAAATGCTCCCCATGTTTTAAACCCACTTGCATTAATAACACATATGAATGTTTGAATCAGATAAGCACTAATATGGTTTGGTTTGAACTACTGAAGTTATTGGAGGAAAATTATGAAGAGACCGGCAGTTTTCATTGACAGAGATGGTACAATCAATGAAGAGATGGGTTATATAAATCACCTTTCGAGGTTCAAAATCTTCCCATTTGCATTTGAAGCAATCTCCCTTTTGAATGAACATAAATTTTTATCAATTATTGTAACAAATCAAAGTGGAGCAGCAAGGGGTTATACGCCAATAGAATTTATAAATCATGTTCACGAATATATGTTAAATATTTTTGAACAGAATAAATGCCACATTGATGATATATTTGTGTGTATGCACAGGAAAGACTCAATTATACAAGAGCTAAGGCTTGATTGCAACTGCAGAAAACCTAAAACAGGTTTGATTGAGCAGGCCTTAGCCAAATACCCAATAGATCTGGCAAATAGCTATGTAATTGGAGACAGGCTTGTGGATATTGAAATGGGAAAGAGGATGAATATCAAAAGCATATTGGTAAAAACTGGCTACGGTCTTGGTGAAATAGATTTCTGCCTTGAAAAGTCACCATACAAACCAGACTTTATCGAAGAGGATCTATTGGCTGCAGTAAAAAGGATCATAGAGGATGCGGGTTCTGATAGTAAAGCTTAGTGCAATAGGAGATGTGATCCACACCATCCCATTTTTAAGAACCATAAAGAAGAACTTTACGGATTGGGAGATAGACTGGGCCATTGAGGATATCTCTGCTCCTCTAATACAAACAGAGCCTTTTGTTAATAGGGTCTTGGTGATTAAAAGAAGCAAATGGAAAAAGGGAAAAGAGCTTCCAGATGCAGTGGATTTCATAAGAAAACTCAGAAAGGTTACATATGATCTGGTATTAGACCTACAGGGGCTTTTGAAAAGTGCCGTTGTAACAATGCTTGCAGACTCACAGGAAAGAATTGGCCTTTCCATCGAAAGGGAATTTGCAAGGCTTGCATATCATAGGATCTTAAAGGTGGATATAGAAAGACATGCCCTTTTAAGGACCTTGGACGCGGCACAAATTCTGGGTGCAAAGGATTTGTGTATGGATTCAAAGATCCATATACCCCAGGAAGAAAGGAATGTGTACAAAAAATGGCTCATTGAATTAGGTCTTAGGGCAAAAGAATATGTGGTGATCAATCCCGTTCCCAAATGGAAAACCAAGTTTTGGGTTAAAGAAAACTTTGTGGAACTGGCAAGGTTAGTATCGGAAAAAACACCTTTTAAAGTGGTCTTTACAGGCTCCAAGGATGATAGGGCTTATGTGGGAGAAATAACTTCCCAATTGAACAAAAATGTGTTGGACCTATCGGGCAAGACAACCCTAAGGGAACTCTCTTACTTACTTGAAAATGCAAAGGCAATGGTGAGTACTGACACAGGCCCAATGCACCTGGGTGCCTCGATGGGTTGCCCTGTGGTAGCACTATTTGGTCCTACAGCTCCCTGGAGGACAGGACCTTTTGGCAATAGACATGTGGTACTTAGGTCCAACCTTCCCTGTAGTCCTTGTTTTAAAAAAAATTGTGATGATACAAAATGTATGAAATTAATAAAAACAGAGGAGGTGTTACTTTCTCTCTTGGGGTTAATAAGTTGAAGCAAAAACAAAGAATAGGAGGTGAACCGTGATTGATAAAAAGCTACTTCAAATCCTTGCATGCCCAAAATGTAAGGGAGATATTCAGTTGGACGAGGAAAAAAAAGGCCTCATATGCTGGAACTGTAAATTATTGTATGAGATAAGGGATGGCATTCCAGTTATGCTAATTGAAGAGGCAAAGTCCATAGGAGAAATAGATCCAAAAACCCAGGAAGGTTAAGTTAAGAAATTTATCAACTGGCCATGGATGTGGCCAAGATAGGAGATCCTAAATGTTTAAATTAAAAGGTGTTGGTTCTAATTTTGTCTTTTGCTTAGCAATTTTTTACTAATTTGCTATGGCAATTGCTATGGAAACGAAATTCTTTCCCAACTCCTCATAAGGTCTCAGCAGAGTTGGGATGGAGAGAAACTCCCAAATTACAAAGTAGGTCAACCTGAGATTACCATATTAAAGGTGATTATTCCTGCTGGAGCGAGGCTTAAGATGCACTACCATCCTGTTATAAACGCAGGAGTATTGTTAAAGGGTGAATTAAAGGTTGTTACAAAGGAAGGCAAAAGCCTGTTGCTTAGGGCAGGAGATCCAATTGTAGAAGTGGTTAATACCCTACACTATGGAGTCAATGAAGGCAATGAAGATGCAGAAATAGTTGTGTTCTACGCAGGAATAGCAGGTGAACCGATAACATTATACGCAGAATGAACCATATTAGCGCCTTTAAATTAACTTGCGCGTACCAATTTATTTTAGGTCATTATAAATGGGATATTACATGCCCCTGAGCGAAAAGATTTGGAGATGTGGATGATTTTGCTGTCCTCTATTATTACTGTGGTGGAAATGCCTATGTGAGTGGATAGCCCTAAAATTAATGGTATAAAACACTAAAGGCTTTACAGAAATTGGGAGAGAAAGCTACCATTCCCCCGCTTTTACACAATAAAAAGCATATGTTGTTTATTCCTTTTGCTTCCATAGTCTCTTATGGTATTAGTAATATGAGATATATTAACTCTTCAATAAAAACATAGAGGAATAATCATGGCCTCTCAAAACTTTTTATGTATACATGGTCACTTTTATCAACCTCCCAGGGAAAATCCGTGGATCCAGTGGGTCGAACCAGAACCCTCTGCATTTCCCTTTCATGACTGGAACCAACGTATCACAAGAGAATGTTACAGCCCCAATGCATGGGCAAGGATTCATTCCAACAAAGGTAAGATAGAAGTTTTGCTCAACAACTTTACATACATAAGCTTCGATATGGGGCCCACCCTTATTTCCTGGATACACCAAAACCATCCTGAACTTTATCGAAAACTTAAGGAGGCAGACCAAAAAGGCAGACACATATACAATGGCCACGGCCCTGCAATGGCCCAGGTTTATAATCACATAATCATGCCCCTTGCAGACAGCAGGGACAAGGAAACCCAAATCATATGGGGAATAGAGGATTTTAAATACCGCTTCAATAGGGCACCAGAAGGGATGTGGTTGGCAGAAACAGCAGTGGACTTAGAATCATTGGACCTTATGGCCTTGCACGGCATAAAATTCACCATCCTTTCGCCCTATCAAGCAGAAAAGATAAGGCCAATTGGAAAAAGCACCTGGCAGGACGTTTCCTCAGGAGATGTGGATGTAACAGTGCCCTATAAGGTTTCACTTCCATCTGGAAGAGAGATCAATGTGTTTTTTTACAACAAAGAAATCTCCCAATCCATTGCATTTGGAAACGCCCTTTCCTCAGGAGAACAAATACTCAAAGAGATTTCTCTAAGATTGTTCAAGGCACAACACCCCAATCCCATAATAGTTGTTGCAACAGACGGCGAGTCCTACGGCCACCATTTTAAATTCGGAGATCTGGCCCTGGCCTGGATCATCACCCATGCGAGGGAATACGGCTTGACCCTCATAACACCTGGTAGCTACTTGGAATTATTTCCACCCCAATTTGAGGTGCGTATCAAAGAAAACACATCTTGGAGCTGTGCCCATGGAGTTGGTAGATGGATGGATGACTGTGGCTGCTCCCTTTCGGGAAGAAAGGACTGGAATCAAAAATGGAGAAAACCCCTCAGAGAAGGCCTAAATTGGCTAAGGGATCAATTGAGGTCCATATATGAAAAAGAGGTCTTTAAATTTCATCCAGATCCATACCAGCTAAGAAATGAGTATATAAACCTTCTGATTCAACAAGAAGAGCACGAAAATGACTTTACCTTACCAGTAAGCCCCTATCCCAAACACATCCTCCGCCTTTTGGAAGCCCAACGTATGGCAATGTTTATGTTCACAAGCTGTGGATGGTTCTTTGACGATATAGTAGGTATAGAGCCCACCCAGGTATTAAAATATGCATTGCGGGCCATTGAACTTTCAGCCCCTTTTTCAAACCAAGATCTATTGGCAGGTTTGTATAATTATTTAAGAGAAATCAAACCCAATAATCCAAACTATTTAAACGGCATAGAGGTCTTTGAAAAACTTGTGTTATCTTCATCCTATTCAAATGAATCCTTGGTGGCAGCAAAGGCACTCTGTTCATTCTATGAAATTGATCCTCCACCGTTCATAACAAAAAGAGCAGAACTTAAAAAAGAGTTACACCATACCCATCGTTCAAACAACATTAGAGTGGGAGAGGTAATTATATCCGACAGATTTGAACAAGAGAAAACCTATACTTTTATGCTTTATTTACACAAGACCCACTTTCATATTTGGATATCAAGCAATCCACTTGGAAGTGGAATAGAAGAGCTGTTGATTTACGGAATGACACTTAGAAGCCAGAAAAAAGATATTCTCCCTGAGCTAAAGTCCTTCTTGGGCCCATTAGAAGAGATTAGTATAATAAGATTACCAAAAGAAATCATTTACCGACTAACATTGTCTTCATTTAAGCAACGATTTCAATTGTTAACTCGTATGTCTCTTACCTCATTGGTGAACACATTAGATGTTATATCCAAGAGAGATGAATTCAAAACAGCATACATGGATATTAATGAGATCCCTTATTTCCTTAAAAAGACTATAACCGAAGTTATTATCCAGTTTCTAAAAAATGATGAAATTTCTGCAGATGATGTAAAATTAAAACAACTTGTTAAGTTTTTAAAAAGGCACAAAGATATTATTGTTAGGGATGAAATTGAATGGCATTCTCAGGAATTTATAGATCAAATTTCAAAAAAATTTTTGAGTACAATTAGTAAAAATCTGTTGAGAAAGATAATCTATTATCTTTCATTGCATAGACTTTTAGAGCTCAGAACAGATCTTTTTGATATGCAAAATTCATGGTATGAGTTATATCACAAAGACATATTCTTAAAATCAAAACCTAAAGATTTTTTAAAGCTTTTTATTAAGCTTGGAGAAGGCTTAGGATTTCAGATAGAAAAAAATGTGGAGGCACGAAATGTTTAAAAACGACTACATGAGGCTTGAAAAGGAAGGCCACATCTGCCATCTGATTTTATGCAGGCCAGAAAGATTAAATGCAATGGATAGAAAATTTTTTGGGAGCATGAGGCAGGCCTTTGAGCTAATCGAAGCCGACGAAGACACATGGGTTGTGATAATGAGCGCAGAAGGCAGGGCATTTTCTGCAGGCACAGATTTAAAGGAATTGGGCGGACTTTTAACGGGAGTTGGAGCAAGGGATAGGCATAGGCTAAGGGCCTTGGTAAAGGAGCTACAATCTGGCTTCAACGCAGTGGAAGAGTGCACCAGGCCTGTGATTGCAGCCATACATGGCTATTGTTTAGGAGGAGGCGTGGACCTAATCTCTGCCTGCGATATCCGCATTGCCACAAAAGATACCATATTCTCCATTCGGGAGACAAAAATGGCAATTGTACCCGACTTGGGAACCATCCAGAGGTTGCCACATATCATAGGTTGGGGGCGCTTTAAGGAATTGGCCTTAACGGGAAGGGATTTTGGGGCCCAAGAGGCACTGGAAATGGGATTGATTACCCATCTGTGTGAGGACCTAAATAGCCTAAAAGAAAAGGCAAAGGAGCTTGCCTTGGAGATACTCAAGTGTCCTCCTTTGGTAGTCAGGGCAGTGAAAGAGGCCATCACCTTTACGAGGGATCATGGCACAAAGGCAGGACTTGATCTGGTTGCCCACATGAACGCCTATAACCTCCCATCTGAGGATCTTTTTGAGGCTATGGCTGCATTTCAAGAAAAAAGGGACCCCAATTTTAAAGGGCAGTAACCTTAGTGCTTAGGACTTTTAGCCTTAGGCAGGTAATTTCTTGGTGTCTGTTTGACTTTGCCAATTCCAGTTACTCTGCTGTTATTGCCTCTGCCATATTCCCTGTTTTTTACGTGAACTACATAGTTGAAGGACCCAAGGGATTGGGTGATTTGTGGTGGGGGAGAGCCATATCCCTTAGTGTTTTGGTGGTGGTTCTCACCTCTCCTTTTATGGGATATCTGGCAGATAAAAAAGGAAACAGAAAATCTTTACTTGCCATATACACACTCATCTGTATCTCTTCCATTGCATTGTTGGCTACCCTTGAAAAGGGTGAAATCATCAAAGGGTTTTTGTTGATTCTTATTGCCAACACCATGATGGAAGGGAGTCTTGTATTTTACAATTCATTTATCCCTTACATAGTATCAAAAGATTACTACGGGAGGTTATCTGCTTGGGGCTTTGCTCTGGGTTATCTTGGGTCTGGCCTTTCTCTTGTTCTGGCCTTACCCCTCCTATCCAAAGGGAAATTTGAAGCTATTTGGATTATGGTGGCATGTCTCTATGGAATATTTTCACTACCATGCTTTATTTTTATGCCCAAACAGACCATCCAAATAGCTTCAAGCTCTTATCAAACTAAACTTTTTTCTGAATTGTTAAAATCTTTCATACTTGTCTTCAAGAATAAACAGGCAAGAAGATTTCTTTTATCATATTTTTTTTATGAAGATGCAGTAAACACAGTTATCATATTTGCAAGTATTTATGCATCATCAACCCTTGGGTTTGCTTACAAAGAGCTGGTTGTATTATATCTTTTGGTGCAAACAACAGCATTTATCGGTAGCATTATTGTATCTAAACCAATAGATCAATACGGTCCTAAGGTATTTATTTTGGGAAATTTGGTGGCCTGGAGTTTGATTACAATCTATTCTGCCTTTGTTGGATCCAAACTCCAATTCTGGATCTTGGCTTCCTCTGCAGGCCTTTGTCTTGGTTCCGTTCAGGCAGCATCCAGGGCTATGTATGTTAGTTTTATTCCTAAGTATAGAGAGGGAGAATACTTCGGCGTAT